>X87_Garden_Dormouse__coassemble_101_pt1 | contig 18712 bp, 19 predicted proteins | sample X87_Garden_Dormouse__metabat2_low_PE_004 | metagenome-assembled genome bin X87_Garden_Dormouse | reverse complement strand
AAATCCAATAAAGGTATGTGTACTTGGATTATTGAGATACTAAATCTAATAAGGAGCCACTACTTGGATTTATATAATACTTAATCAAACAACAATATCAACTCTTGCTTTTTGATTAATTCTATCCAAAAAAAGAGCTAAGGATTTACATCCCTAGCTCTTTTCAGTTTCATCTTCATCCATGCCTAATTCTTCTTCCATAAGCTTTTGTTCTGCTTTTAAATATTTCTTATATCCAACCTTAGATATCAAAATACTTATTTCATACAGTACAATCATAGGAAGCGTGAATAGTATATGTGTCATAAAGTCTGGCGGTGCTATTAAAGCAGCTAAGACTAATAATATGAAGTATGCATATTTTCTGTTTTTCTTTAAAAACATTGGTGTCACAATACCTAATCGCGTTAAAAACAATAGCAGTATAGGCAGTTGAAATACAAATCCGAAAGGTATAGTAAATTTAAACAACTCACTAAAATATTCTTTAATGCCTATCGTTTGTTTAATGCCCATATCGTCTGCCAATCCCATTGTAAACGAAATTAAGTAAGGGAAAATAACAAAATAAGAAAACAATAATCCAATGATAAATAATCCTAAGCTAAAAGGAATATAACTTAAAGTGACTTTTTGTTCTTTTGGATGTAATCCTGGTGATATGAAAGCCCATAACTGGTATAAGATAACTGGTGAGACAATTATAAAAGCTATTACGACAATCATTGCTATGTATATTGTAAGAGGGTCCGTTATTCTGAAAGCATTTAGTTCTAATGATTGAGTAAAATCATCATTCGTAATGTAATGAATGACTGGTTTTGCAAAGAAAAAACCTATTACTAATCCCCCGATTAGAAAGTAAGCAACTACCATTATACGTTTACGCAATTCTTCTAAATGTTCGACAAATGTTAAGTTGTCTTTATTCACCGCTTTACCTCCAATCTAAAAAAAGATGTGGCAGGATTCCCGCCACATTTATATGAACATTATGTCCGTGCTTTATTTAACTTCTTTGTCCTGACTTTGTTCGTCGTTATTTTTCTTATCGTCGAAGTTTGTCATGCCATCTGTAGCGTCTTTAAATTCTTTCAAAGTTGAACCCATTGCTCTTCCGAATTGTGGTAATTTCTTCGGTCCGAAAATAATCAGTGCAACTACCCCTATAAATAATAAACTAACTGGTCCTGAAATGCCGACAGTATTGATAAACGCTAATGCTTCCATCTTGATACCCTCCTATTGATTCTTCATAAAGAAGATTAAAGATTGTAGTTCTATTCCTAAATCTATATGATGTACTTGAACTTTCTCAGGTACGTTTACTCTTTGAGGTGTAAAATTCAGTATTCCAGTAATACCTGCTTTTGTTATTCTATCTGCAACTTTCTGTGCAGCTTGTTGTGGTACTGTCAATATTACAACTTCAATACCAAGTTCTTCAAGTACTTTCTCGAAATCGTCCATGCTATCAATCGTTAATTTACCTACCATATTACCTACTACATCTTCAGATTGATCAAAAGCTGCTACAATTTGCATTCTATCATTAACCGTAAAGTTATAGTTAACGAGTGCAGTACCTAAGTTACCTACACCAACAATAGCTACTTTTGTCATATCATCTTGCTCTAAAGTTGTTCTGAAAAACTTTAATAAATAACTGATGTTATAGCCGTATCCTTTTTTGCCTAGTTCTCCAAAATATGAAAAATCACGACGAATTGTCGCTGAATCAATTTTGAGACCTTCACTAAGTTCTTTTGAAGACACACGGTCCACACCTGAATTATGCAAAGTGCTAACAAATCGATAGTACAGTGGCAATCGTTTCAAAGTTGCTTTTGGGATCTTCACATCATTCTTCGCCAAAATCCTCACCTTTTCTACTATAAAATAATGTGATTGCGTTCACATCTATTGGGTTAATTATATCAAACTTTTCTTGAAATAACTATACAAATATTGTATGCAAATAAGATACATTTCTTTAGTGTTTTCATGTAGAATAATAAGTAATAGAGAGGTGTAGATATGATACTTTTACAAATAAATAAATTAGAAAAGTCTTTTGACGGCGACATAATATTTTCAGATGTCGATTTTGAAGTCAAAACAGGCGAAAGAATAGCTATCGTCGGCAGAAATGGTGCAGGAAAAACCACATTGATGAAAATTATTGCTGGCACTGAATCATATGACTCTGGAAACTTTTCTAAAGGTAAAAATGTTTCAATGGGTTATTTAACTCAACAAATGACATTAGATTCTTCCGATACTGTTATGAATGAAATGAGAAAACCTTTCGAACATATCATAAAGCTAGAACAGAAAATGAATAACTTAACAAAATGGTTAAGCGAACATGCTGAACAGTATGATAGCGAAGAATATAAAGAACAGTTATCGCAATATGAATATTTATCTAATCAATATGAACTATTAGATGGGTATCAATATGAAAGTAAAATAAAAACAGTGTTAACAGGTTTGAATTTTACTGAAGAAGATTTTGATAGAGAAATACATTCATTTAGCGGTGGTCAAAAAACAAGGTTATCAATGGCTCAAATGTTATTACGCGAACCTGATTTATTACTGCTTGATGAACCTACAAACCATTTAGATATGGAAACTACAGAATGGTTGGAAAATTATTTAATACACTTTAAGGGTGCTATTGTCATCATCAGTCATGATAGATATTTCTTAGATAAAATTGTTAATCAAGTATATGATGTGGCACTTGGTTCTGTTAAGCGTTATATCGGCAATTATAGTAAATTTCTAAAAGAAAGAGATGCCCATTATGAAAAAGTAATGGCTGAATATGAAAGACAGCAAAGTGAAATTAAAAAATTAGAAACATTTGTTGAGAAAAATATAACGAGAGCATCAACAAGTGGTATGGCAAAAAGTCGTAGAAAAGTTCTTGAAAGAATGGAAAAAATCGAAAAACCAAGGCTAGATGCTAAAAGCGCTCAAATAGCTTTTGAAATTAACCGTTCAACGGGTGAAGATGTTTTATCTGTTAAAAACTTAGAAATTGGCTACTCTAATCGTATTACACCCCCTATAAATTTAGAGGTAAAAAGACACGACCGAATTGCTATAATCGGTCCAAATGGTATTGGGAAATCCACATAATAAAAACGATTGCCCAAAAACTAGAATCATTATCTGGTGATATACGTTATGGTTCCAATGTCCAAATCGGTTATTACGATCAAAAACAAGCTGAATTTAAATCTAATTTAACGATTTTAGATTATGTTTGGAATCAATATTCTCATATGCCAGAAAAAGATATTAGAACGATTCTTGGGCGTTTTTTATTTACACAAGAAGAAGTTAAAAAAATAATCAATGATTTATCTGGTGAAAAAAAAGCTAGATTACAGCTTGCATTACTCATGTTAGAAAAAAATAACTTACTCATTTTAGATGAGCCTACAAACCATTTAGATATTGATTCAAAAGAAATGTTAGAACAAGCTCTACAAAATTATGAAGGTACACTCTTATTTGTAACTCATGATCGTTACTTTATTAATGAACTTGCTAACAAAATATTTAATATTACTGCTGATGGTAACGAATTATTCCAGGGAGATTATCAATATTACTTAGAAAAATTAGAGCAACGAGAAGCAATCGAAAACTATGAACAAAGTAACAAAAAGCAAACCGCTTCTACTAATGATGATGACTTCTATATTAATCAGAAACAACAAAAGAAAGAAAAAAGAAAATTAGAAAGACAACTTGAAGAAATAGAAAGTAATATATCTGAATATGAATCACTTATAGAAGATTATGAATATCAACTTACTTTGCCTGAAGTATTTAATGATATTGAAAAGAGTAATCAAATTAATAAACAAAGAATAGATACAGAACATCTGCTCGAAGAAAGTATGAATAATTGGGAAGAAATACAAAATCAATTAGATTAATTTAAAAGTATTAGAGTTATTTTTACACTCTAATACTTTTATTTTTTATATTTAGCCACATTTTTATTCACATTAAAAAGTCTTGTTTTACTAGTAATCCACAGAGTTATCCTACTTATCCACAGGTAAATTGTACAAACCATTCTTTTTAATAATAAGTTATCCACAAATATTTAAAAAGATATACCTAGTTTATCCACAAAATGTGCTTAACTTGTGCACAAGTACAAATGTTCCGTATTGACTTTATTAATTAAGCATGTACTTCATACTAAGAAAGTAAAGATTATTAATTAAAAATATATTTAAACATAATTTTTTAATATTATAGAAAATATTAGTAGATTTAAAATCTAAAAAGCCTTATAATTCAGGTAACCAATTTCTTTTTAATTTTCAAAATTTATATATTTTATTAAATTGGCTAATTTCACTAATCATTGGTCTGACATGAAACAGAAGGGATGGTAGTTCATGAAAGAAAATAATGAAAATATAGAGCGCTATTCAACCCAGGCTAAAGAATTACTAAATCTTAAAATTATAACTAAAGATGAATATGAGGAAAGAATACAAGACTACACTGATTACACAAATAGTGAAGGTAAGTATTCACGAAAACAATAGCATTATCTTAATACTTATAGTATTTAATAGATTTATCATATACATGCCTATTTGAAACAAAAATAAGCATATCACTTAACTGATTATTTCAGTTTAAAAGTGATATGCCTATTTTTTATAGTTTACGATTTTGTTCGTGCAAGCTTGCCAATAGAAAATTTATTGTTTAAAAACAACTCTAATCCATCATTTCTATATCTAATGAACTTTTTCCATTAAGCTTCATGTCCGCTGTCTTACCGTTTATATAAAGGTAATGAGCTACTGAACCAATCATCGCAGCATTATCTGTACAGAGATTTAGAGGTGGTATTTTTAATTCTATTTGTTCTCTTTCACATTCTTGCGCCAATACTTTTCTAAGCCCTTTGTTTGCGGCAACTCCTCCTGCCACGACTAGCTGGTCTACTTTATATTCTTTAATGGCAGACATCGTTTTACCTACAAGAACTTCTACAACACTATTTTGAAAGCTTGTTGCTACGTCTTCGGGTATAATTTCTTCATTTTTTTGTCGTTTGTTATGAAGTGTATTTATAACAGCACTTTTCAAACCACTAAAACTAAAATCATAACTATCTTTTTCTAACCATACTCTTGGGAAATTTAAATTATCTTGCCCAATTTCTGCTAATCGATCTACTTCTGGTCCACCTGGATAAGGTAATCCTATTGTTCTAGCTACTTTATCATATGCTTCGCCTACAGCATCATCTCTTGTTTCACCTATTATTTCAAAGTTTAAATGATCTTCCATATAAATTAATTCTGTATGACCACCTGATACAATTAGCGCCATTAATGGGAATTGTAGAGGCTGAATTAGATTGTTAGCGTATATGTGACCAGCAATATGGTGTACTGGGATTAATGGCTTTTGGTAACTAAATGCTAAAGCTTTAGCACTCGCTACACCTACCAATAATGCCCCAATTAATCCTGGACCTTCTGTAACAGCAATGGCATCTATCTCTTCCATAGTCATCTCTGCATTTTTCAAAGCTTCATCGACTACTCGAGTAATCACTTCTACATGTTGTCTACTCGCTACTTCAGGTACTACTCCACCAAACTTCTTATGTGTCATCATCTGTGTTACGACTTCGTTACTTAATATTTCTTTACCATCTTTAATCACACTAGCTGCAGTTTCATCACAACTTGTTTCAATACTTAATATTATAGATTCACACATTTTTTAGACTCACCCACATTACTTTTGCATCCTCTCCGTCGCCATAATAATTTTTTCTGACGCCACCATAAGTAAACCCTGCTTTTTCATATACATGTCTTGCTACATCATTTTCAATTCTTACTTCTAAACTCATTGTTGTGCATGTTGAACTCGCAAAATTCATTACATATTCTAATAACAATTGACCGACTCCGCTATTTCTATAATTTCTACTTACTGAAATCGTCGTAATTTGTGCTTGATCTATCACGAGCCACAAACCACAATAAGCAATAATTTCTTCACCTAGCGATACTACAAAATAATGAGCAAATTCATTCTTCTCTAATTCATGATAAAAAGCTTCCATCGACCACGAACTATTAGTGAAACTCTGCTTTTCTATTTCATAAACTTGAGGGACATCTTCCATTGACATTTTTCTAATTTCTAACGTGTTGTCTGATTGTTTTTCCAATTTTGTTCCGCCTCTGATAATTTTAAATATCGTGGTTTTAGTTCGTGTACATTTTTAACAGGTTCTTCTTTAATATCATACATTCTAGAAGCATCTGGTAAATAAGATTTTATTTCACCTGCTAATTGATCTTGGAGCTTCTCAGCATCTTTCCCTACATATATATATGTTTTGTTTAATGACTCCAAGTATTCTTTAAGTGCTTCTATAGAGATGTACGTATCTTCCATTACATTTGTTAATACATTATCTTCATACTTATATACACCAGTAAAGACATGATTACGTCTTGCATCAAATATAGGGACGATTAGCGTTTCTTTTATATCAGTTGTATGTGCCAAGGCTTTTAAAGAAGACACTTCATAAACTGGTATATTAAGTGCATATGCTAAAGTTTTAGCTGTAGTGATACCAATCCTTAATCCCGTATAAGAACCTGGTCCATTTGCTACTACAATTTCAGTTAAATCTTTAGGTACAATATTGGCTTCTTTTAACATATTCTCAATTACTGGCATCAATTGTAACGAGTGATTCTTTTTTATATTTGATTGATGATTAAGTAATATTTGGTTTTCATTCATAATTGCAACGGCTAATGGTTGATTGGAAGTATCAATCAGTAATGTCGTCATTATTTAACAACTCCTTCAATTGTTTATAGTGTTCACCTTTTGAAACAATTTCAAACGTTCTTGTATGCTCATCTAATCTCTTAATATTAATTTCTAATCTCTCTTCAGGTAGATAATCTTCAATGAATGTACTCCATTCGATTAATGTAACACCATCACCATTAAAATACTCATCAAAACCTAAATCTTCATCGCTATCTTCTAATCTATAACAATCCATATGATGAAAAGGCAATTTTCCTTTGTATGATTTAATTATATTAAAGGTAGGTGAATTAATATTTCGCTTAACGCCTAAAGCTTTACCAAAAAATTGGCTAAATGTCGTTTTACCTGCCCCTAAATCACCATTAAGCAAAATGACATCATTTTTCGATACATGCTTTGCTAATTTTTCTGCAATATTTTTAGTTTGATCTAATGTTTGAACTTCAATATACAAATGTAACACCTACCTTTAATTTTACTAAGTTAAACTAACTGAATTATTATAACAAATAATTAAAAAATTGGGTAATGAATGGTTTTTTATCACTAAAGCGCTTACATTGTCTAAATATTTAGAAAAATCCAAATCTTCTGTTGACATGTCCCGAAATATGGGTTAAATTTAGTACATAAATTTTTTAATTATTCAAAATATATCGAAAAATAAAGATTCTCATTTAAGAAGAAAGGACGAGTTGTAATGAAATTCTATATGACGGCACATAAACCGACAACTGAATATAGCTTAATAGTAATTTTATTACGCTCAGTAGGACTCGAACAACAGTAACTTGCAATTTACTGTATGGTTTAAGTCCTATTTCTACTTGAATGGGACTCGTAAACAGCGTCCCATTATATTGGGAGGCTGTTTTTTTATTTTCTAGAGGAGTGTAAATATGAGAAGTGACATGATCAAAAAAGGTGACCAACAAGCACCTGCAAGAAGCTTATTACATGCAACAGGACAAATTAAAGACCCAACAGATATGAACAAACCGTTTATTGCTATCTGTAACTCTTACATCGACATTGTCCCAGGACATGTTCATCTAAGAGAGTTAGCTGATGTTGCTAAAGAAGCAATCAGAGAAGCAGGTGGTATTCCATTCGAATTTAATACGATTGGTGTAGACGATGGCATTGCAATGGGACATATTGGCATGCGCTACTCATTACCAAGTAGAGAAGTTATCGCAGATGCAGCAGAAACAGTTATTAACGCTCACTGGTTTGACGGCGTATTCTACATGCCAAACTGTGACAAAATCACACCAGGAATGTTACTAGCATCAGTTAGAACAAACGTACCAGCTATTTTCTGTTCAGGTGGACCGATGAAAGCAGGTTTATCTTCAACAGGAAAAGCATTAAACCTATCTTCAATGTTCGAAGCAGTTGGTGCATTTAAAGATGGATCAATGAGTAAAGAAGAATTCTTGGATATGGAACAAAACGCGTGTCCTACTTGTGGTTCTTGTGCAGGTATGTTTACTGCTAACTCAATGAACTGTTTAATGGAAGTGCTAGGTTTAGCTCTACCTTATAACGGAACAGCAATTGCAGTTGGTGAACAAAGAAAAGAATTAATTCGAGATGCTGCATTCAAGTTAATGGATTTAGTTAAAAATGATATTAAACCAAAAGATATCGTAACAAAAGATGCTATCGATGACGCATTTGCTTTAGATATGGCAATGGGTGGTTCTACTAACACAGTTCTACACACATTAGCTTTAGCAAATGAAGCAGGAATTGATTACGATTTAAACAGAGTAAACGAAATTGCTAAACGTACACCGTACTTATCTAAGATTGCCCCAAGCTCATCTTACTCAATGCATGATGTACATGAAGCTGGTGGTGTTCCAGCAATCATCGGTGAATTGCTGACTATGGATAATGTATTACATCCAGATAGAATTACCGTAACTAGTAAAACATTAAGAGAAAACAACGAGAATAGAGAAATTAAAAACCTCGATGTTATCCATAAAAAAGAAAACGCATTTTCAAAAACTGGAGGTTTATCAATATTATTTGGAAATATCGCTCCAGATGGTGCAGCTATTAAAGTCGGCGGAGTTGATCCATCTATTAGTAAATTCGTCGGTAAAGCGATTTGCTTCGACTCACATGATGAAGCGGTTGAAGCAATTGATAATCATACAGTACGTGAAGGTCACGTAGTTGTTATTAGATATGAAGGTCCTAAAGGTGGACCAGGAATGCCAGAAATGTTAGCCCCTACTTCATCCATCGTAGGTAGAGGTTTAGGTAAAGATGTTGCACTTATTACTGACGGAAGATTCTCTGGTGCAACAAGAGGTGTTGCTGTCGGACACATTTCACCTGAAGCTGCTGCTGGTGGCCCTATTGGATTAATTAACGATGGAGACGAAATCGTAATTGATTTAGTTAATCGTAAATTAGATGTTAATGTTTCTGACGCTGAATTACACGAAAGAAAACAAAATATCAAACCATTTAAAGCAAAAGTAAAAACTGGCTATTTAGCTAGATATACTGCCCTTGTTACAAGTGCAAATACAGGTGGCATTATGAAAGTACCAGATGAATTAATTTAAGGAGTGATTATCATGGCACTAACTACTAAATCTTATAATGAACCCGATGAAGCAACTAAGGAAAAAACAATAACTTACACAGGAGCAGAATTACTCGTACAATCATTTATTGATCAAAAAGTTGATTATATCTTTGGTTATCCTGGAGGCGCTGTTCTTCCATTATATGATGCTTTTTATGATGGTAAAGTTCCTCACATTTTAACTAGGCATGAACAAGGTGCTGTTCATGCCGCGGAAGGATATGCAAGAGTTACTGGTAAACCAGGCGTGGTTGTTGTAACAAGTGGACCTGGTGCTACAAATACAATCACAGGTATTGCAGATGCAATGAGTGACTCTATCCCTTTGATCGTTATTACTGGACAAGTGCATAGACCAGGTATTGGTAAAGATGCTTTCCAAGAAGCGGATTTACTTTCTATGACAACACCAATTACAAAACATAACTATCAAGTAACAGATGTAAAAGATATTCCAAAGATTATAGACGAAGCTTTTCATATTGCTTCTACTGGTCGTAAGGGACCAGTTGTAATCGATTTTCCTAAAGATATCGGCGTATTAGAAACAGTTGAAGTTGAACCAAGAGATTTAGATTTACCAGGTTATCAGCTTAATTTAAATCCTGAAGATAAAGAAATTGAGCAAATCATTCAAATGATGAGTGTAGCTAAAAGACCAATTATTTTAGCTGGAGCTGGTGTGAATCATGCAGAAGCTTCTAAAGAACTCACTGAATTTGCTAACAAATTTAAAATTCCAGTAGTGAATACTTTATTAGGATTAGGGTCAATTCCCTACTCTGACCCATTATTCTTAGGTATGGGCGGCATGCATGGTTCTTACGCAAGTAATATGGCACTTACAGAATGTGATTTGTTGATTAACTTTGGCAGTAGATTTGACGATAGATTAGCAAGTAAACCTGATGAGTTTGCTCAAGACGCTAAAGTTATTCATGTCGATATCGATCCAAGTGAAATCAATAAAATTATACCTACTGATTTAGGTGTTATTGCCGATGCAAAGCTCACTCTAGAAGCATTGTTAGAATATGATGCTCATGAATTAATTCATAACGAATGGTACGAACATTGTCTATCAAATAAAGCGACTTACCCATTCAGATACGATACACCTACAGATGACTTTGTTAAACCACAACAAGCAATCGAGTATATTGGTAAAATCACTGACGGTGATGCATTAGTTTCTACAGATGTAGGTCAACACCAAATGTGGGTCGCTCAATATTATCCGTTTAAAACACATGGACAAATCATTACAAGTGGTGGTCTTGGAACAATGGGATTCGGAATTCCAGCTGCAATGGGTGCGAAATTTGCATATCCTGATAAGACAGTTGTTGCCTTTGTTGGTGACGGTGGATTCCAAATGACTAATCAAGAGATGGCTATTCTTAACGAATTTGATAACGATATTAAAATTGTTCTTATCAATAATGGAACACTAGGGATGGTAAAACAGTGGCAAGATAAATTTTACAGTCAACGTTTCTCACATTCAGTATTTTCTGGACAACCTGATTTCATGAAGCTTTCAGAAAGTTATGGCGTTAAAAGTTTCATGATTGATTCAAATGAGAAATTAGAATCAACACTTGATGAAGCATTTGCACATAAAGGCCCTGCTCTTATCGAAATTAGAATATCCCCTTCTGAACCAGTACTACCAATGGTTCCAAGTGGACAACCAAATTATAAGATGGAGGGCGTGGAATAATGAAAAGAACAATTAAGACATTAGTGCTCGATAGAGCGGGCACACTCAACCGGCTTACAAGTATTTTTGTAAGGAGACAGTACAACATTGTTACTCTTTCAGCAACGCCAACTGAAACTGAAGGCATTACTAACATTACATTTATCGTCGATGTTTCAGATGAAAGTAGTATCGAAACGATCATTAAACAATTAGAAAAACAAGTGAACGTAATTTCAGCTTTAGATATTACAGAAACAAATTTATTTAATCGTGAGTTGATTCTTATAAAGCTCGGTCATCCTAGCAATTATCAAGAATTCGAATCAGTGATCGAACCTTATAAAGAACAGCTCACAATTTTAAAAGATGTTGAAGAACACATCTATTTACAAGCTTTTGGAACCCATCAAACAATAGAAAATCTATTGGATGATTTAGATATATATCCAGTGACACAAGTGTCACGAACAGGTTCTGCAGGATTACTATAAAAACAAAACAAATTAACTATTGGAGGCATTTTATTATGACTAAAGTATTTTATGACAACTCGGTAACAGAAGACGCATTACAAGGTAAAAAAATTGCAGTAGTTGGGTATGGTTCTCAAGGACATGCACATGCACAAAACTTAAAAGATAACGGATATGATGTAGTTATCGGTATTCGTCCAGGTAAATCATTCGATCAAGCTAAAGAAGATGGCTTTGAAGTATATCCAGTTAACGAAGCAGTTAAACAATCTGACGTTGTAATGATTCTATTACCAGATGAAATCCAAGGACAAGTATATAAAGAAGAAATTGAACCTAATTTAGAAGCAAATAATGCATTAGTATTTGCCCATGGATTTAACATTCATTTCAAAGTCATTCAACCACCTGAAAATGTTGATGTGTTCCTAGTAGCACCTAAAGGACCAGGTCATCTTGTAAGACGTACATTTACAGAAGGCAGCGCAGTACCAGCTTTATATGCTGTGTACCAAGATGCTTCAGGTAAAGCAACTCAATTAGCGCTTAGCTATGCAAAAGGAATTGGAGCAACTCGTGCTGGTGTAATTGGTACTTCATTTGAAGAAGAAACTGAAACAGACCTATTTGGTGAACAAGCTGTATTATGTGGCGGTGTTACTAAGTTAATCCAATCAGGATTTGAAACACTAGTAGAAGCTGGATATCAACCAGAAATTGCTTATTTCGAAGTATTACACGAAATGAAATTAATCGTTGATTTAATGTATGAAGGCGGAATGGAAAACATGCGTTACTCTATTTCAAATACTGCTGAGTACGGTGACTATGTTTCAGGAGAACGCGTTATTACACCAGATGTTAAAGACAACATGAAAGCAGTATTAAAAGATATTCAATCAGGAGCATTCAGTGATAGCTTCATTAAAGATAATGAAAATGGCTTTAAAGAGTTCTTAAGAATGCGTAAAGAACAACAAGGTCATCAAATTGAATCAGTTGGTAGAGATTTACGTGACATGATGCCATTTGTTAAAGCTAAAAGCATTCAGTCCAAATAAATCATAGTAACTTAAGGAGAGGATAATTATGCCAGATCATATTCAAATATTCGATACAACTCTAAGAGACGGAGAACAAACACCTGGAGTAAACTTTTCATTCGAAGAACGTCTCAAAATTGCTAAACAACTAGAAAAATGGGGAGTAGATGTTATCGAAGCAGGATTCCCCGCTTCTAGTGAAGGTAGTTTTAAATCAGTGGAAAGTATTTCACAAGCATTAACAACAACAGCTGTATGTGGTTTAGCTAGATGTAAAAAATCAGATATTGATGCTGTACATGAATCTACAAAGTTAGCTCAACATAGACAAGTTCATGTATTTTTAGCAACTAGCCCTATCCATTTAGAATTCAAATTAAAAATGACTGAAGATGAAGTATTAGCATCGATTAAAGAGAATATCACATATGCTAAAACATTATTCGAAAACGTACAGTTTTCACCTGAAGATGCTACAAGAACACCTTTACCATTTTTAATAAAAGCAATTCAAACTGCTGTTGATGCTGGTGCTAATATAATCAATATTCCAGATACTGTAGGTTATTCGTATCCTTTAGAATATGGTCAACTCTTTAAGACAATTATTGAATCAGTTGAAAGTGACCATGAAGTGATTTATAGCTCTCATTGTCACGATGACCTAGGCATGGCCGTAGCAAACGGCCTTGCTGCTTTTGAAAATGGCGCTCGTAGAGTTGAAGGTGCAATAAATGGTATCGGAGAGCGTGCTGGTAATACTGCACTCGAAGAAATTGCACTTGCATTGTATGTAAGAAAAGACCATTACAACCTTTCTACTAATATTAATTTAGAAGAAACAAAAAATACAAGTGACATGGTCAGTCGTTATTCAGGCTTTCAAGTTCCTAGAAATAAAGCCATTGTCGGACAAAATGCATTTAGCCATGAATCAGGTATTCATCAAGATGGCATTTTGAAAAATCCAGAAACATATGAAATTATGACACCACAACTCGTCGGTGTTGTAAAAAATTCATTACCTCTAGGTAAATTATCCGGTAAACATGCTTTCAGTGAAAAACTAATAGAACTAGGCTACGACTTAACACCAGACGAACAAGTCGAAGTATTTAAACAGTTTAAATCTATTGCAGATAAGAAAAAACAAGTAACTGATCGTGATATACACGCTATTTTACGCGGTAGTGAACATGAAGAAAATGCGTATTATAAAGTTAATGCTCTTCAACTGCAATTCGTATCTAACGGCCTGCAAAGCGCAGTCGTCGTTATTGAAGATAAAGAAGGTAAAACTTATCAAGATTCATCGATTGGATCTGGTTCTATCATTTCAATTTATAATGCCATAGATAGAATTTTTGATTATTCACCTACTCTTCAACAATATAGAATTGAATCAATTACTGAAGGAACGGACGCTCAAGCTGAAGTTCATGTACAAGTTGAATTTGAAGATGAAACATATACAGGTATCGGTATTGATTACGATATTTTATATGCTTCATGCAAAGCTTATGTTGAAGCGCATGCGAAACATAGTGAAACTACATTGAAAGAAGGCGTGAAGTCATGACATACAAAATCACTGCCCTACCCGGTGATGGTATAGGCCCAGAGATTTTAACAGGTAGTTTAGAAATTTTAGAAATCCTGTCAAAGAAATTTAATTTTGAATATGAAGTAGTATCAAAAGATTTTGGAGGTATCGCCATAGATAAACATGGCGAACCTTTACCTCCTGATACATTAGAAGCATGTAAAAACAGTGATGCTATTTTGTTAGGTGCTGTTGGAGGACCTAAATGGACAGATCCTAAAAACAGACCTGAACATGGACTATTAGGTATCAGAAAAGCACTTAAACTTTTTGCTAATATTAGGCCTACAATTGTTACTGAATCAACTGCACACCTTTCTCCACTTAAAGAATCATTAGTAAAAAATACAGATTTTATCATCGTTAGAGAATTAACAGGCGGTTTATATTTTGGCGAACCAAAATATTTCGATGAAAATAAAGCTGTAGATACTCTAGCTTATTCAGTTGATGAAATAACACGAATAGCACATGTTGCTTTTAAACTAGCTCAACATAGAAATAAAGTTGTAACTTCAGTAGATAAAGAAAATGTATTAAGTTCTTCAAAATTATGGAGACAAACATTAGAAACAGTTTCAAAACAATATCCTGATGTAACTTTAAATCATTTACTCGTAGATGCTTGCAGCATGCATCTTATAACAAATCCAAGACAATTCGATGTAATTGTAACTGAAAACTTATTTGGTGATATTTTAAGCGATGAAGCATCGGTTATCCCAGGTTCATTAGGATTATCACCTTCAGCTAGCTTTGGAGAAGACGGACCTAGTTTATATGAACCTATTCATGGTTCAGCTCCTGATATCGCTGGAAAAGATATAGCAAATCCAAGTGGCATGTTATTATCTTTAGCAATGTTAATACGTGAAAGTTTAAATCAACCAGAATGTGCACAACATTTAGAAGATATCGTATTTAAAACAATAAAAGAAGGTATTTCAACAAAAGATTTAGGTGGACAATCTAGCACATCTGAAGTCTTCGAAACTATTAAAAAATCAATTTAAAAGGAGGAAACGACATGAGTCAAACATTATTTGATAAAGTATGGAATCGACATATAATAGCCGGTAAAGAAGGTGAACCACAATTATTATATATCGACTTACACCTAATACATGAAGTCACTTCTCCTCAAGCTTTTGAAGGCTTAAGATTGCAAAATAGGAAAGTCCGACGACCTGATCGTACATTTGCTACGTTAGATCACAATGTACCGACAGTTGATATATTCAATATTAGAGATGAAATAGCTAATAAACAAATTCAAGCTTTGCAAAAAAACTGTGAGGCTTTCGGTGTAAAGTTATTTGATATGGGTTCAGATGAACAAGGTATTGTGCACATGGTTGGACCTGAAACAGGTTTAACACAACCAGGAAAAACAATTGTATGTGGCGATTCTCATACAGCTACACATGGCGCATTTGGTGCTATAGCTTTTGGTATTGGTACAAGTGAAGTAGAACATGTTTTTGCAACACAAACTCTATGGCAAACTAAACCTAAAAACTTAAAAATACAAGTAGATGGAAGTTTACCTAATGGTGTTTATGCCAAAGACCTTATTCTTTATTTAATCAATCAACATGGTGTAGATTTTGGAACTGGTTACGCATTAGAATTCGCTGGAGAAGCAATTGAAAATATGACGATGGATGAACGCATGACCATTTGTAATATGGCAATTGAAGCTGGCGCAAAATACGGTATGATGAAACCAGATGAAACAACTTTTGAATATGTTAAAGGTCGTGAATACCAACCTGAAAACTTTGAAGAAAAAGTAGAAGAATGGAAAGAACTCTATTCGGACGAAGACGCTACTTACGATAAAATTATCAATGTAGATGTGACCGATTTAGAACCACAAGTGACTTGGGGAACTAGTCCCGAGATGGGCGTAAGTTTTAGTACTCCTTTCCCTGAAATAAATGATTTAAATGATGAAAGAGCTTATAACTATATGGGACTTGAACCAGGTCAAACAGCAAGAGATATTCCTTTAGGATATGTATTTCTAGGTTCATGTACAAATGCTAGACTTTCAGACTTAATCGAAGCAAGTAAAATCGTAGATGGTCATACCGTCCACTCTAATATAACAGCTATTGTTGTCCCTGGTTCAAGAAGTGTTAAACTTCAAGCCGAGGCTTTAGGTCTAGACAAAATATTTAAAGACGCTGGTTTTGATTGGAGAGAACCTGGATGTTCAATGTGTCTAGGTATGAATCCAGACCAAGTACCTGATGGAGTACACTGTGCATCTACAAGTAACCGTAACTTCGAAGGAAGACAAGGTAAAGGAGCTAGAACTCATCTAGTATCCCCTGCTATGGCTGCAGCTGCTGCAATTAATGGTAGATTTGTAGATACAAGAAAGGTGGTCATTTAAATGGAACCTATTAATATATTTAATGGTAAAACTGTACCTCTATTAAATAATAATATTGATACAGATCAAATTATTCCTAAAGCATTTTTAAAACGTATTTCTAAAACAGGATTCGGACCATTTTTATTCGATGAATGGCGCTACCTTTCAGATGGCTCAGAAAATCCAGAATTCAATTTAAATAAACCTGAATATAAAGGCGCATCTATTTTAATTTCTGGAGATAACTTCGGTTGTGGTTCATCAAGAGAACACGCTGCATGGGCTTTAAAAGACTTTGGTTTTCTTATTATAATAGCTGGTAGCTTTAGTGATATCTTTTACATGAACTGTACTAAAAACGGTATGCTTCCTATTGCTATTGAAAATAAAACAGATAGAGAATCAATTGCTCAACATAGTGAAATTACAATAGATTTACCAAATCAAGAAATTATAACACCAGAAGCTAAATATCACTTCGATATTGATGCAACATGGAAAAATAAACTCGTTAATGGACTAGATGATATTGCAATTACATTAACATATGAAGACCAAATTAATGAATATGAAAAAACGCACAACTAATATAGGAGTGATAGAATGACCTTAAAAACTCGATTAAGTACCGATGATATCGAAGATGCATTTTTAAAACTTAAAGATACCGTCAAACAAACACCACTTGAAAAAGACTTATACTTATCTCAAAAATTTGATTGTAATGTATATCTAAAACGTGAAGATATGCAATGGGTAAGATCTTTTAAATTACGAGGCGCGTATTACGCGATTAATCAACTAACTGATGAACAACGTGCTAATGGTGTAAGTTGCGCAAGTGCAGGTAATCACGCACAAGGTGTTGCATTTACAGCTAAGTATTTAGGTATTAAAGCTGTAATATTCATGCCTGTTACTACTCCGTCACAAAAAATAAATCAAGTTAAATTTCATGGTGGAGAATTCGTGCAAATTGAATTGATCGGTGATACATTCGATGATTGTCTAAAACACGCACTAGAGTACACTAATAAATTTAATTTATCATTTATTGATCCATTTAATAATTTAAATACGATTGCAGGACAAGGTACTATAGCAAAAGAAATCCTAGACTTTTCTTCTGAAGAAAATATAAATTTTGATTATTGTTTTGCAGCAGTTGGAGGCGGCGGCCTTATCTCTGGAGTTGGTACTTATTTAAAAGATAAGAGCCCTTCTACACAATTAATTGGTGTTGAGCCATTAGGTGCTAGCAGTATGGCACAATCTGTGAAAGCTAATAAAGTTGTAGCACTTACAGATATAGATAAATTCGTAGATGGTGCTTCAGTAGGTAAAGTTGGCGAATTAACATTTGATATCGCTAAAAACGTTGTAGATAATTTTGTCGCAATCGATGAAGGTGAAGTGTGTAGCACAATCTTAGATATGTATTCGAAATTAGCTATTATAGCTGAGCCTGCAGGTGCTTTAAGTGTATCGGCATTAAACCATTACAAAAATGAAATTAAAGGTAAAAATGTAGTATGTATCGTCAGTGGTGGCAACAATGATATTAATAGAATGAAGGAAATAGAAGAACGTTCATTGCTATTTGAAGATATGAAACATTACTTTATTGTTAATTTCCCTCAAAGACCTGGTGCTTTAAGAGAATTTGTTAATGATGTTTTAGGACCGAATGATGATATTACTAAATTCGAGTACTTAAAGAAATCGAGTCAAAATACAGGTACCGTTATTATCGGTATACAATTAAAAGACCACAATGATCTTGATCAGCTTTATAAAAATGTTAGTGAATTTGACCCTAAATACATTTATATTAATCAAAATAAGATGCTTTACTCATTACTCATATAATACAAATGAGTCTGGGACATAAATAATTGTCCCAGACTCTCTTTTTGTATTGGCAGTAGCTGACTGGTATGAAAATGCGCTTATATCAAGCTTTTTTCATACCTAGTCATCCTTGCCGGGGTGGGACTACGAAATCTTTTTAATAAAATGAGATTTCT
>X87_Garden_Dormouse__coassemble_99_pt1 | contig 18968 bp, 16 predicted proteins | sample X87_Garden_Dormouse__metabat2_low_PE_004 | metagenome-assembled genome bin X87_Garden_Dormouse | reverse complement strand
TGATTATTTATCTTTTGGTTTAAGTGACTTTATATTTTTGAATCCTGAACGATGGTCCGCAAGTTGCTCCATTACTTCATGCCAGTCTGTTCCTGCTTCTCCAAATGTTTCTTGTAGTAATTCATTTTGGGCACGGTTTAATTTGTTTACTAGTGCACTGCCTTCTTCAGTTGGGTATAGACATTTTACACGTTTATCGTTTGGTGAGTCGGCATCTCTTATAAGTCCTTTTTCTTTAAGCATTTTCAATGATGCATGCGAAGCTTGTTTAGATATTTCTAATGTTTCGAGTAAGTCTTTAATCGTAATGCCAGGTAGCTGATCAATAAAGAATAAAAATCTATGATGTTGTCTACTCATTCCGTGATCTTTAATGATGTCGTCTGCTGTATTTATAAATGTTTTGTATGCGAAGTAAAAAAGCATATGATCATAATTATTTTTATTATCCATAGTGTCGTCTCCTTTTTGTTCATTATAATAGAAAAAAGAATAAAACGCATTTATAGGTCAAGTTAATTGACTTAATTAGTATAAAGGCATACAATAGTAATTGTTAGATAGATTAAAGAAACTATAAGAAATATCCAAAGATATTTTTTTACACTAATAGGTCAATATAATTGACCTAAATAGTTATTCAATATATATAAAGGTGGAATGGACATGAAAAAACGTGTTGGGGAATATTTAATGGATTGTTTAAGTGAAGCTGGGGTAAACAAAGTTTTTGGTGTTCCTGGTGATTTTAACTTAGCATTTTTAGATGATATTATAAGCCATGAAAATTTAGATTGGGTTGGTAATACGAATGAATTGAATGCAAGCTATGCAGCTGACGGTTATGCAAGATTGAATGGAATTGCTGCAATGGTAACGACTTTTGGAGTAGGTGAATTAAGTGCTGTAAACGGGATTGCAGGCTCATATGCTGAACGTGTACCTGTCATTCAAATTACTGGAGCACCTAGTACTGTAGTTGAAAATGCAGGAAAATATGTACACCATTCTTTAGGAGAAGGACAATTCGATAACTATAGAAAAATGTATGAAGAAATTACAACAGCTCAAGGGTATATTACAACAGAGAATGCACAACAAGAAATTCCACGCTTGATTAATGCTGCACTATCTGAAAAGAGACCAGTACACATACATTTACCTATTGATGTAGCACAATCTGAAATTGAAATTACAGAAGGATTTAAATTAGCTGAACCGGAACAACAAGATGTTTCTAATATTGTTAAGATGGTTCAAGAAAAACTTCAATCTGCTAAACAACCTGTTATTATAGCAGGGCATGAAATAAATAGTTTTAAACTGCATGAACAATTAAACGAATTTGCACAATTAACGCAAATACCAGTAGCACAATTATCTTTAGGTAAAGGTGCATTTAATGAAGAAAGTCCGTTATATATGGGAATTTATGATGGTAGTATCGCTGAAGAAAACATTAGAAATTATGTAGATAATAGTGATGCAATATTAAATATCGGTGCAAAATTAACAGACTCAGCTACGGCAGGGTATTCATTTGGTTTTGATATTGATGATGTCGTAATGATTAATCATTACAATTTCAAATTAAATGAAACAAAAATATTTGATATCACGTTGCCAAATCTTATAAATGGTTTACTTGATGTGAATTATGAAAATAAAGCATCATATCCAAAGCTTAAACGTGCAGCAAAAGGCAACTATACAGTGAATAACGAACCGTTAACGCAAGAAACATACTTTAAAATGATGCAAGAGTTTATAGGTATTGATGATGTTGTGTTAGCTGAACAAGGAACGTCATTCTTCGGCGCTTATGACTTAAATCTATACAAAGATAATACATTTATAGGACAACCTTTATGGGGTTCAATCGGATATACTTTACCAGCAACTTTAGGTACACAACTTGCTGATTTATATAGAAGAAATATTTTATTAATAGGTGATGGTTCATTACAATTAACAGCACAAGATCTTTCAACGATGATTAGAGAAGATTTAAAACCTGTTATATTCGTGATAAATAATGATGGTTATACTGTTGAACGTAAAATTCATGGTGAAAACCAACCATATAATGACATTCAAATGTGGGATTATAAACTACTACCAGCAGTGTTCGGTGGGAAAGATAAAGTCGCTATACATGATGTAGAAACATCTGAAGACTTAGAAAAAACATTATTAAACATTAATTCAAAACCAAATCAAATGCATTTTGTCGAAGTGAAAATGGCAGCTTCAGACGCACCAGTAAAATTAGACGCAATTGGTAAAGCATTTTCTAAACAAAATAGTTAATATTAAAAAAGAGGCATTGTTTTAAATAATGCCTCTTTTTATACATATAGGATGCTTATAGCAGTATAAACGAGTAGTAATGCCATTATAAGATTAAACATTAATTCATATTGGTTTATAAATTTTTTGAAGATGCTACCAAAAACGCTCCAACTAAATGTTCCTAAGAAACCAATTAAAGCTAAATAAATAAGCAGTATAAATTGCAATAATGGATCTTCAAAATTAGGTGTAACAAAAGCTGCGACAACACTCAATGCATAAATTGTACCTTTAGGATTGATGAATTGAAGAGCCATTCCAAATTTAATGTTATTATATTTTTCGCTAAAACCATTTTCATCTGTACTTTTACTTGTAGCAATTTTATAAGCTAAATATAATAAATACACAGCACCAAAAATCTTCATAAATAATTGAACTTTAGGGAATACTTGATATAAAAATGAACTAAAAAAGTTTGAAATAAGTAATAATAAAAAGAAACCTAAACCGACACCGATACAAAATCTTAAAGAACCAATCATGCCGTTATGTTTGGAATAAAAAAGAGACATAATATTGTTAGGGCCAGGCGTGAAACTAGAAACTACAGCGTAAATGGTCATAGACAGAACGAGCATTTAAAAACCTCCCTAAATATGCTATAACGTTTTTATATTCGTTATAGTTGTTGTGCTTTATATTATAACTTTAGTGCGTTATATTGTAAATAAGAAGGTGAAATTGTATGAGAGAGATTCATGAAATAATAGCAGAAAATCTTAAAAAATATCGAAAAAATGAAGGGCTAACTTTAGATAAAGTAGCGACAATGACAGGCGTTAGCAAAACAATGCTTGGACAAATTGAAAGATTGGATTCAATACCATCCATCTCAACTATTTGGAAAATATCTAACGGATTAAAATTGTCTTTTACTTCTTTAATAGAAGAGCAAACTGAAGATATTGAAGTCATTAAAAAATCAGAGTTACACGAAATAACGATGGATAATGATAAATATAAAGTTTATCCATATTTCTCATTTGAACAAGATAAACAATTTGAAATCTATATGGTTGAAATTGAACCGGGTGGATTTTTAGAAAGTGAACGACATACAAACGGTGCAACAGAATATTTAACTGTATATGAAGGAGAACTAGAACTAGTAGTTAATAATCAAGTTTATTATCTAGAAAAGAATGATTCAATTAAATTCAAAGCAAACTGTCAGCACAGTTACCGCAATAAAGGTAATGATACAACTAAAATAAATATGACAATACATTACGCTTCATTGTAAACAACAACGAAACCGGGTCCGGGGCATAACAATTGTCTTGGACTTTTGTTGTGTCAGCGTGAGTAGCTTCTAACGTGCAAGAAATATAAGACAAGCCCGTTACATTTTCTAACGAGCAAGTGGTTGTGAACAAGCCCGTTAGCACATTACTTCCCACGATTTTGTAAAGCACTGACGCTTTAGGGAATAGTCCTAATCCAGTCAGCTACTGCCAATATAACAAAAGGCCTGAGATATTGAATCCTAGACTCATAACCTAAACAAGCATGCACGAACAAAATCGTAGTAGATTATATAAAAATAACATCTCATTTCTAACTGAATAAATCAGTGAAATGAGATGTTATTTATTTTGAGTTAGGAATTATTTATCAAACTTTTTTCAATCCCAATCCCGCTACCTTTGCTTATTATTGATATATGGCAATGTTGAAATTATGGATGGAATATAACTTTGTCGTAATGTTTCTTCTTATTAACTAAGTTATAAAATGTATCTGGACCTTCACTTAATGGTAACTTATCTGAAATGATAGGTTCAACTTGGATTTCTCCAGTAGCCATATAATGTAATGTTGCAGTCCATTCTTTCCCAGGAAATGGGGCAGATAGACCATTCCATGAACCTAAAACGTTTAATTCGTTGCGTAATATTTTTTCAAAATGTGTGCGTTCTAATTCGATATCTGCATAAGGTATGCCTAATAGTAATACCTCTCCACCTTTAGTAGGGAGTGTTAGTACTTGTCCGATAGTAAAAGGTGATCCAGCAGATTCTACAGCGACATCTATTTTACAATTGATTTCTGATATTGCGTCTTCGAGTGATTTATCTTTTGAGTTAATGATATAGTCTGCACCGAGTTCTTTAGCTATTTCTAATTTATGACTATCTATATCGATAGCAATAATTGTTGTAGCGCCAAATATTTTTGCCCATTGGATAGCTAGTAAGCCAATACTACCACATCCCATCACTGCTACAGTAGCACCGGGTTTCATATTGGTACGATAAAAACCGTGTGATACAACAGCAGATGGCTCAACCATAGCTGCTGTATCAAAGTCGACGTTATCAGGTAATTTTAATACATTATGTGAGGGTAATTTGACATATTCAGCAAAGCAACCTGGTACATATGAACCTATAACATAGAGTTTTTCACATCTTGAGTATTCACCTTTTTCACAATACTGACAAGTGTGACATGCAATTGCAGGGCAACCCGTTACCGAGTCCCCAACTTTAACATGTGTAACTTCATCTCCGATTTCTTCAACTATACCAGAGAATTCATGACCGAAAGTCATCCCTTCTCGGTAAGGACCAAGTTTCTTATAGCGTGAAGTGTCTGATCCACATATGCCAGTTGCTTTTACTTTAATAATGACATCAGTAGGTGTTTGGATAGTAGGATTTAATGTATCTTCAAATCTCAAATCTTCAACACCGTATAAATTTAATGATTTCAAATGTTTCACCCTCCCTTGATTATAAATTGTTATGACTGGTCAGCAGAAACTTCTTTCTTCTTGAATAACTTTGCTCCAAAGTAACTTAAGAAAACAGCACTATTACAAACGAGTAAGTTATTCATGTAAAAATCAGTAATACCTCTCATTGGTCCAAGCATAAAATCTAACATTGGTTCTACCATATTCAATAATCTCCTTTAATAATTTATTGGATAGGGCGGAGTAATACTTTAATACCTTCTCCACCTTTAATGTGGTTATATCCTTCGTCCCATTGTGTTATATCTAATTCAGTAGTAACGAGCGCCTCAGCGTTAACTTCTCCAGTGCTTAATAGTTGTAATGAAGGTTCCCAATCTGCAGGTTTTTGACTTCTACTACCAACAACTCTAATTTCTTTTTGTACGATTTTTTCTAAATCAAAAGGAATTTCAGGGTCTTTAAAAATACCAACTTGAACATATCGGCCTTTTTTACGTAATAAATCAAGACCTTGTTTTGCAGCTGGTACAGCACCTGAACATTCTAATACTACATCAGCGCCATAACCATCTGTTAAACCATTAACGTATTCTTTCAAATCAGTATGTTGGATGTTAACAACGTGATCTAAGTTCAGTTCTTCTGCTTTTTTTAAACGTGCTTTATCGTTGTCTAAGCCAGTAATAATGACTTTTCCACCTTTACTTTTCACAACTTGAGCGACTAATAATCCTATAGGACCTGGCCCCATAACTACAACCGTGTCGTCTTGATAAATATCGATTTTAGAAACAGCATGGTAAGCACAAGCTAATGGTTCTGTCATAGAAGCGGCTTTATAAGATACGTTATCAGGTAATTTATGAACGCTTGCAGCACGAGCAACTAAATAATTAGTAAATCCACCATTTTGCTGTGTTCCTAGACCTTTTCTATGGTTACAAAGGTTGTAGTCACCAGTTTTACAATATTCACATTCACCACATATATAATAAGTTGTTTCTGAAGTCACACGATCGCCAACTTTAAAATCATTAACATTTGAGCCTACTTCGACAATTTCTCCTGAAAATTCATGACCTAATGTAACAGGGTAGTTTACTTTATAGTGACCCTCATACGTGTGTACATCAGTACCGCAAATACCAGCATAATGAACTTTTATTTTCACTTCATTTTCAGAAGGTGTGGGAATTTCCTTTTCTAATATTTCTAAATTACCAAATCCAGGTTCAGTTTTTACTAATGCTTTCATGAACTTTCATCCCCTTATTATTAATTAAACAAACTAAAGAACTTGAAGATAATATAGTTTAAGATGTTACCACCTTGGTCAAGACTTGAGATTTGTGATGAGCCTGATGGCATTTTGACGTTTGTTCCATCTGCCATACTAGTAAAGATAGGTGCTACATCTGTTGCGATGTATAAAGAAATAGCAACCATAATTGTACCGACAATTACAGAATGTATGATGTTACCACGTGCGGCACCTACTATAAATGCAACGATAAATGGTATTGTTGCTAAGTCACCAAATGGTAAGACTTGGTTACCAGGTAAAATAACTGCTAATAAAACTGTAATTGGTACTAAAATTAATGCAGTTGAAATAACTGCTGGGTGGCCAAGTGCAACTGCTGCGTCTAGACCAATGTAAATTTCACGATCACCGAATCGTTTATTTAACCAAGTACGTGCAGATTCAGAAACTGGCATTAAACCTTCCATTAAAATCTTAACCATACGAGGCATTAATACCATTACTGCTGCCATCGACATACCTAAATTAATAACATCTCCAGCGTTATAACCTGCTAATATACCGATAATCAAACCTAGAACTAAACCAACAAATATAGATTCACCAAATGCGCCGAAACGTTTTTGAATTGTTTCTGGATCAGCGTTTAATTTGTTAATGCCAGGAATTTTTTGAAGTCCTTTTACTAAGAAAATCCCAGGAACATATGAAATTGTACTACCAGTTGCAATTGAAACACCTGGTAGATCATAGAACTCGCTCATCATTGGGGCTGTCCAGTCTGCTACTTTCAGACAAACAATTTGGAATAGTGCAGCAGCGACTAAAGCTTGCCAAATACTACCTGAAATTGCATAAACCATGGCACCCATGAATGTGTAATGCCAGAAGTTCCATATATCTACGTTCATTGTTTTTGTAGTCTTTGTTAATAACATAATGACGTTAATAACGATACCTAATGGAATGATAAAAGCTGCAATAACTGAAGCCCAAGCGATTGAAGAAGTTGCTGGCCAACCTACATCAATAACATTTAAACTTACACCTAAGTTTTTAACCATTGCTTGTGCTGCTGGTCCTAAGTTATTTACAAGTAAATCAATAACTAAAAATATACCTACGAATGCAACACCGATTGTTAAACCTGAACGGAATGCTGCACCGACTTTTTGTCTAAAGAATAAACCTAGTAAAAATATAACAATCGGTAGAATAACCGTTGCACCTAAGTCTAGAAAAGCTTGAATAAAATCTACGAAACCACTCATACCCTACACCATCCTCTTTTTTAGAAGAATGAGGTTGAAATATCAAAGTTGTGAATTTCAACCACATGCTAGTTATTTTGATTTTAAAAACTTATTATTTTTGTAAAGCGTCTAAGATTTCTTTTTTAGTATCTTCTACACCAATACCAGTTAAGAAGTTACGTGCATTAATTACTGGGAAGTCATATTCTTTTTGAGTCATAGCTGTTGTAACGAGAAGGTCTGCTGTATCCGCATATGCGCCAACTTCTGAAATTTTAATTTGTTTTAAATCTACTTTAATATTGTGTTCTTTAGCCATTTCCTCGATTGCGTTATTTACCACTGTTGATGTTGCGATACCTGCTCCACATGCTACTAATACTTGTTTCATAATTATTTCCTCCTAATTTTAAGAATTTAATATTTAAATTCTTTTCCTGTTATATTTTAATTTTTTAAACTTCGCTTAATTCTTTATCTATCGTTTCTACAATTGTTTCTTTGTCAGTTGCGTTTGCAATAGTTTCTAAAATTTCATCATTTTGGAATATGCCCATTAATTTTTGAAGTAATGAAAGTTGAGCATCCTCTTTATCCATTGCTAGCATAAAAATTAACTTCACATCTGTTGTTTCTTTTTCTTCTCCCATAATGACAAATGGAACTGTTTCTTTGAGCGTAGCGATACCGATTGCTTTAGATTGTACGTGCTGAATGTCGGTATGCGGGATTGCCACAGAACAATACACAGTTGGTAAACCTGTTGCAAATGAACGTTCTCTTTCTATTACAGCATCTTTATAAGATTCTTTAACATATCCGTTTTGATACATCTGGTCAGATAACTTACTTAATGCTTCTTCATTTGTCGATGCCTCTAAATCTATAAGGACATTCGAGATATCGATTTTCAAATCTTGCATATAACGCAACCCCTTTGTTTTAATCTATTTTTGAGTAATGCTTAATAATTTCATAAACTTCTCTTTTAGATTGAGTTTGTGAAATACGTTGAATATTTTGAGTATCTTGAGACAAATCTCTTAATTGTAGTAGGGGACGTAAATGTTTAAATTTATCAGCTGCAGCAATGACTACAAAGATATAAACGTCTAACCCTGTACTTAATTTAAGAGGTTCTTCTAGTACCAACATACTCATTGAAGTACGGTTAACAGTGTCCTCGCCATCAGCATGAGGTATCGCTATATTTTGATTGATTACCATATAAGTATCGTCAAAAGCATTGTTCATCAAGTCTATATACTGATTATCGATATACCGCATTTTGACAAGGGGTTCAGCTGCTAATTGAATAGCTTCCTCGATATTCATAACATTTTTTGTGAAATGAATATGGTTTACAGGCAATAAATCTTGTAAATCTAAATTGCTATTTATAGACAAAGTAGATGCTTTAATGGATGAATATGCATACGTATCTTCAAATTGATCTTTAATTTGATTGAACAGTTCAGCTTCGTTATGAACCGTGGCATGTTCACGTATAATTGAAAGCATTTTTTCGGCTTGGATATCTGTTTCTAAAGTGTTATTTAATTGACCAAAAACATGTTGCCTTAGCTCGTGTTTCTCTTGAGCAGTCAAAATCGTTTTTGTAATGTACAATTTTTTATTCGTCATAATGTGCATTGGCGAAAATACGATATCAAAATCTAAATCGTATTGATTAAATTCGCGAAGTGACAAAGCATCTAGAAAAATAAATTCTGGAAATACACTTCTTAATTCTTGCAACATTAATTTCGAAATAGAAGTTCCTTGTGTACAAACAACAACGGCTTTTACTTTTTGATCGATATCTTCATCTTGCCTCCGTAAACTTCCGCCTATTAACATTGTTAAATAAACTGTTTCTTTATCCGGTAATTCTTGGTTAAGAAACTTTTCTAAAGGTTTAGAAGATAATTTAACTAAGTGAAAGAGCTCTTTATAATCTTCTTTTAGTGAATTTGTTAAGCTATCAACATCAGATAATTGATAACGAATACGATAAAATGCAGGCTTCATATGATGCATAAGCTGATGAATTAACGATTCTTTATCTTTAAAAGTAATAAATGTTAGTTTTTCAAATTGCTCAATCATTTCTTCAAGTGCATATTGAAGTTCTGGCAGATGTTGAACATCATGTAATTCTGACCATTGAACACTCGTTGATAATAATTGCAAAGTTATAAACAACTTTTCTTGCATAGGTATTTCTTGATAATTTGAAGTTAAAATTTCAGTTGCTTGATATTCTTGAGTATCTGAAAGATCATCATAGCCAATAGAAAATGGTGCGACTATCTTATCGTGATTAATTCGCCTTAATATCAAGTAAAGTTTATAAGGTAATGTAAGTGTACTTTCGTCAATGAACATATTATTTAAATATTGTTCCACTTTATTAATGTGTTTGTTAATCAATATTATTTTGTCTTCTTCTATATTTAAACTATTGATTACGTCATTTTCTGAAATATTTAAAGTGAATACTTTATCAATTAATCTCATCAATAAGCGTCTTACTTCAAACTCATTACCAGATAAGTAATATCCTTGTTGGCGTGAATAATTAATTGATACATTGTATGAGCTTATTAATTCCTTTAATTGTTTAATGTCATTGAGCACAGTATTCTTACTTACTTCTAAATCGATTGAGAAGTGATTTAAAGATAGTACTTCATCTTCTCTAAACAACATCAACAAAATGAGGTGCGCGCGCTGATAGGCTGTATAAACCTGCTCACTTTCTTGATGGAGAGTTTCACTAGGAATATTAAGAAAATCTTTAATTGAATCATCAACTATAAAGAAACCTTGACTAGTTCTTTCTATTTGTGGATAGTCTTGTTCTTTCAACCAATCATTTAACTTTTGAATTCTGTATCCTAGTTGTCTGCGAGAAATGTTAAACATCGATTCTAAATCTTTACCTTTTATTTTTGGATTTTTGATCATTTCAGTTATGATATTAAAGTTTTCCTTCTGTATATTGATTCCCTCCTTTGTTGTTAAATCCAATTTATCACAGTACATCAAAGAGTTGTACAACCTTTAATCACAAATGTTATTTATATTTATGTACACCATTGTGATTATGTACATAATAAGCGTATTTATTTTTTATAAATGATGTATTTTTATTCCATTTATCTATTATTGATTTTTTATATTTCAATGTTATATTGAATGTTATTAAATTTTTATAAACCCAAAAATTGTAAAGTTTATAAGAGTTGTGAATTATTTAGATAGGAGTGATTTTAGTGCATATTAATGTACTATATGAGGATAATCATTTACTCATAGTGGAGAAGCCAGTCAATATTGCAGTTCAAGAAGATGCATCAAAAGATATGGATTTATTGAACATGCTAAAAAGTTATATTAAAGAAAAATATAATAAGCCTGGTGATGTATACCTAGGACTTGTACATAGACTTGATAGACCAGTAGGAGGCGTGATGGTATTTGCGCGTACATCTAAAGCAGCGTCTCGTTTGTCTAATGAATTGAGGAAACAACAAATATATCGAAAATATAAAGCGATTATTCGTGGAACATTACCTAATAAACAAGGGGAATTAGTGGATTACTTATACAAAGATCGTAAGAAGAATCTTGTAAGTGTCGTTAGTTCTAAGAATAAAGATGGTAAAAAAGCGATACTTGAATATAAAGTGTTAAGTAAAAAAGATAATTTGAGTATGTTAGAAGTAGAATTAAAAACTGGTAGATCTCATCAAATTAGAGTTCAATTAGCTAATCAAGGTACACCCCTTTATGGTGATCAAAAATATGGGGAGGACGTAAATAAACATGGCCAACAAATTGCGCTTTGGGCATCTAGTTTAAGTGTTAAGCACCCGACTAAAGATGAAATGATTACGGTTGAATCAGAACCACCAAAAGAATATCCATGGGCTGAATTTACACATACGTCAGTCTAACCTGTACATAATATTAAGGAAAAAGTATTTTCTTCTTGCTTATAACGTAAGGTCACAAGATACAATTAAACTAACACTAATATAGTGATCGTTATAAAAATGAGGAGGCAAAATATGAAGTGGACTACAGGTGAAGTAGCAGAATTATGTGATATCACAGTTAGAACTGTACAGTATTATGATAAGAAAGGTTTAGTTAAGCCGAGCGTAATTTTAAATAATAGAAGATTTTATACTGAAGAAGAACTCAATCAACTACGAATTGTTACAACATTGAAAGATATGAATTTTTCATTGAAAGAAATTAAAGAATTACTTTATTCAACGCAATCTATTAAAACGCTCAATATGTTGTTAGATGAAAAGTTACTGCAACTTGACGATAATATAGAGCATAATAAGCAAAAGCATAAACAAATTAAGTTTGTAAAAGAGAGTATTAGTAAAGAAAGTAATTATCCTGTATCTAATATTTTAAATTTAAGAAATAAGTCTGAAGAACATCAAAAGATGCAAAACTTTCGAAAAAAGTTTATGGGAATATCAATAGGCGTAGGAGTTATACAATACAGTAGTATATTGATGGCTATATTAAAAAAGAAATGGAAACCAATTATTATTGTTTATCCATTTATCATATTATATGCAGTAATAGCTTCAAAGCGTTATTATGAGGTCGTTCAATATGTGTGCCCAAATTGTCAAAGGGATTTCAAACCAAAATTTTCAGAGTGGTTTACTTCAAATCATACGTATCAAACTAGAAAATTAAAGTGTCCAAAATGTGGTGTAGAGAGTTATTGTCTTGAGATATATAAATAAAATAATAGATTATAAAAAGCCGAGCCATTGATAATAAATTCAGTGGGGTGGCTTTTTTAGTATTAAAAATAAAAGGAATTTTTAGTTAATCTAATTTATGTGCAATTAATCACAAACTATATTTAATTTAAAATATAAAAATTTATGTTGTAAGCGTTTCCTTATTATGCTATATTCAATTTATTAAATAAGTCATCATATGACCACATGAATTTATGGATAAATTAATTATGAAAGTTGGATAAATATGAAGGAAAAAAGAACTAATATTAGATGGTTTTTTGCAATTGCATTTTTCATTATCGGTATAATCGCATATATGGACCGTTCAAATATTTCTATAATTGCAGGACCAATGATGGAAGATTTAAATATGAACAAGACGCAATTTGGTTTATTAGCGTCATTCTTCTCATTAGGTTACGCTTTAATGCAAGTACCTTCAGGGGTTTTAGCGGAGAAATTTGGTCCTAAGAAAATGTTAACAATTGCACTACTTTGGTGGAGTGCTTTCACAATTTTAACAGGTATTATTAAGAATCACGGATTATTATATCTTGTACGTTTCTTATTCGGTGTCGGTGAAGCGCCAATGTACCCTTCTAACGCAGTATTTAACAGTTATTGGTTTAATAAAAATGAAAAAGGTAGAGCATCTTCTGCATTATTAGCAGGGTCGTATTTTGGACCTGTTATTGCACCAATAGTGACAATTGCTATTATGAACGCTTTTGGCTGGCAAGCAGTGTTTTATATATTCGGTCTAGTTGGTATCGTAATTGCTATACTTTGGGCAATTATTGCGAAAGACTTACCTGAACAACATAAAATGGTTAACGAAGCTGAACAAAGATATATTATGGAAACGCGTGATGTAGTAGAAACTGATAAGACTACTGCTCCATGGAAAGTATTTTTCAGTAGATTCAGTTTTTACGCAATTGCAGCACAATACTTTGTTGTACAGTTTGTTATCACGTTATTCTTAATTTGGTTACCTACATACATACACGAAACACATCATGTAGAATTTAATAAAATGGGATTCATTGCAGGTGCACCTTGGTTAGCAATGTTTATATTGATTATGCTAGGTGGTACTATTTCAGATAAAATTTTATCAAGCGGTAAATCTAAATTTATGGCACGTGGCGTAATCGCAATATCTGGATTTGTTGTATTCTGTATCTCACTTTACTTTGCATTATCGACAGATAGTTTAGCTATGAACATATTCTGGTTATCACTTTGTTTAGGTGGTGTAGGTTTATCAATGGGTATGAGTTGGGCTACAGCTACTGATTTAGGTCGTAACTTTGCAGGTACAGTTTCAGGTTGGATGAACTTGTGGGGTAACATCGGTGCATTACTCAGTCCATTATTAGCAGGTTTCCTAGCTGATAGAATTGGTTGGACAATGACATTACAATTAATGATGGTACCAGTAGTATTTGCAATCATTATGTGGTTCTTTATTAAACCAGATAATCCTTTAGTAAAAGATTCTAACGTTTAAGTTTAGTTTAATGATTTATAAAGATGATCTTGGGATGTAAATCCCAAAATCAAAATAAAGCTCCTAATCCTAGTATATTTAACTAATGGATTAGGAGTTTTTAATTATATATGCAATTTCAAACTAGTATAAAAGTTTAGGTATACCTAACAAAAATATTTACAAAACAAGTTAATAGGTTTATCCTCTTCATATAGAGGTGTTAGATATGGGCAGAAGTTTAGAAGAAATTAATAGTACAGTGTCCTTTGACTCTGAGGCAAATGCTTTTAGAAAATTTCTCATGTATTTAGGACCCGGCTTACTAGTAGCAGTCGGATACATGGATCCAGGTAACTGGATTACATCTATGGCTGGCGGGGCACAATTTGGATATATATTATTATTTATTATTTTATTATCAAGTTTAGCAGCGATGTTATTACAAAGTATGAGTGCTCGTTTAGGTGTTGCGAGTGGTATGGATTTAGCACAAGTTACAAAGTATATGTCGAATAAACCACTTGGCATTTTTTCATGGGTGTTAGCAGAATTAGCTATTATGGCAACAGATATCGCCGAAGTAATCGGTAGTGCCATAGCTCTTAATTTATTATTTAATATTCCTTTAGCATTAGGCGTCACAATTACAGTGTTAGATGTCTTTTTATTACTGATGATTATAAAATTAGGTTTCAGAAAAATAGAAGCAATTGTTGGTGTATTAATATTTACAGTTCTCGTAATATTCGTATTTGAAGTATATTTATCATCCCCTGATGCGAGTTCATTATTTGCTGGATTTATCCCTAGTTCTGAAATTGTAACGAATAAGGGTGTGTTATATATAGCTTTAGGTATAATTGGCGCGACGATTATGCCACACAACTTATATTTACATTCATCTATCGTTCAATCTAGAAATTATAAAAGAAATAATCAAGGTAAAAAAAGTGCTATAAAATACGCTATTATAGATTCTAATATTCAATTAACAATTGCATTTGTGATTAATTGTTTATTATTAGTACTAGGTGCCGCATTATTCTATGGCAGTAACGAAGCATTAGGTAGATTCTTTGATTTATACCATGCTCTAAGCCATTCAAACGTTGGCGGTGCTGTAGGTGGCGCTGTGATGAGTACATTATTCGCAATCGCATTACTAGCATCTGGACAGAATTCTACCATCACTGGTACATTATCTGGGCAAATTGTTATGGAAGGATTCTTAAATATTAAATTAAAACCATGGGTACGTAGATTAGTAACTCGTGTGATAGCTGTTATTCCAGTGTTCATTTGTTTATGGTTATATGGTTCAAGTGAATCAAAAATAGAAGATATGTTAATATTTACACAAGTATTTTTAAGTTTAGCATTGCCTTTTAGTATTATTCCGTTAATTATGGCGACGAATAATCCTAAAATAATGGGGGAACAATTTACTAATAAAACTTGGATTAACATCATATCTTGGATTTTAGCTGTTGTATTAAGTATCTTAAACATATATTTAATTATAGAAACGATACAAGAATTTTTATAAAACTTATTAAGCTGATAGAATGCGTAACTAAACGTGTTTTATCAGCTTTTTATATATGATGAGGTTATAAGAAGTATGAGCAACTATTTCTGTTGTGCAAAATAATTTTACAATTTTAGAATAATTTTATTTTATTAGGGAAGATAAAATTGTATAGCGAAAATTTAAAGGAGAGTTTTAAAGTGAAAGCACACAACAAAGAATCGATAGGAATAGCATTCGCTTATACAGGCGTAATTGTAGGTGCGGGTTTTTCAACAGGACAAGAGCTTCTACAATTCTTTACGAATTTTGGCTTATGGAGCATCCCTGGCGTTATACTAACTGCGATTATTGTAATATTTGTAGGTCGACAAGTTTCAAAAGTTGGATACAGATTAGATACAGAGTCGTATGAAGTTTCCTTAGTAAATATATTTGGTAACAAACTAGGCACCATAATTGATTACATATTAATTTTCTTCTTGTACGGTCTTTCTGTCATTATGATTGCAGGTGCGGGTTCGGCCTTTCAAGATGGTTTTGGTATTGAGCCGTGGCTAGGTTCCTTGATTATGACTATTGCAGTATTTATAACTTTATTGCTTAACTTTGATAACATTATGAAAGCATTAGGGTCGATTACACCATTTTTAATTGTTTTAGTTTTAATTATTGCAGGGTACCATATTATCAACCCAACGATTCCTTTTTCTGAAGTGAATGAGTATAGACAAATAGATCGTACTCCAACAGGATTATGGTGGTGGGACGCAATTACATATGCTGGGCTAGATATGGCAACAGTGTTTAGTTTTTTAACAATCGTAGGATCGGGCGCTAGTTCGCATAAAGTAGCAAGAAGAGGTCCTTTAATAGGAGGTATCATTATTATTGTATTGATGCTTCTAATAAACGTTGGTATGCTTGTTAACTTAAAAGAATCTAACGAATATGGCTTGCCAACATTACTACTGGCAGAACAAATTCATCCTATTTTAGGATTTTGTATGGCTATTATTATGATGCTTGTAATATATAATACAATTGTTGGTTTAATGTATCCATTCTTAACACGTTTTACAAAAGCATATTCAAAAAAATATCTCATGTTACTCATTGTCGGATTATTATTTGGCTACGGATTAAGCTTCGTAGGTTTCGTAGACTTAGTTAATTTCTTCTATCCGATATTTGGTTATATAGGTATAGTCATATCAATCGCACTATTTATTAGATGGATTATGAATAAATTCACTAAGAAAAAACTAGTTTAAATATATATTTATAGTAGATCGTTTCTTGTAAAAAGAAGCGGTCTTTTTTTAACTGAATAATAATTTACAAAATTATCCAAAAAATTATTTCAAAACTGGAATTGAGATGCTATAATATTTTCAAGCAATTAATGATAACGATTATCATTATCATTGTAATTTATTTAAGGAGAGATTAAGCATGTCAAAACATCGAAATCACATCACGAAGCAAACTGAACCAAAGACAAGACACCACTACTCAATTAGAAAATTCACATGCGGCGCGGCATCCATAGCGATAGGAGCTACTTTATTTTTAGGTATTAACCATGAAGCTCATGCAATGGATGACCAAGCTACTCCAGTAAATGACCTTAATAGTGCAAGAACAGAAGCGCCACAAAATATTGCAGATAACAGTAAACCTGCAGATGCCACAACAGTTGAGAAGAAAACAGATAAAGAACCTACAGGGTCTGAAGCATCTACAGTTCAACCAAATAAAGAAAATAGCACAGTAGAAAATAATCAGAATGGAAATGCTCAACCCAACACGAATACAGCAGAACAACCACGAGTAGCGGATAAAGCTGCTGAAAACTCAAATGAACAAGTACAACCAGAAGTAAATAAGCCAACTACTCAACCTTCACAGGCAGATAATAGTAACGTTAACGAAAAAGCTAATGCAAACAATCAATTACAAGATTTAGGATTTGTTGTTAAAAAAGAAAAAACGGAAGATAAATCAGTTATGGATGACTATTTAGAACATCCTTCAAAAGTTAAACATGAGAATGATAAATCATATGTACAATTCACTCTAAAAAACCCTTCATGGTGGAAAATGTTCGAATTATATGACGGAACAAATAAATTAAACATAGAAACTTTATCAGAAGACAAAGACAAGCGTACTGTTCAAGCTGAAGTAAACCCTGGTGTAAAAGAATTAACATCAAAAGTACATATTGTTGTGCCATTTATAAACTATGATAATAAATATACAACTCGTTTATTTTTCGATAATGAAGTACCAGCACCACCAGTTAAAGAGCCAGCTAAACCAGCAGAAGAACCTAAAAATGATAATATGTCAGCAAATAAAGAAGAACAGACTTCGAAATTAAGAGAAGATGTTAAAAATCCTTCTATTCATGATAAAAAATTAAATGATGAAATGAGACCAATTAATTATGCGATTTTCAATAATGAAACAAATGAAAAATTAACTTATTACAGTTTAATGATTAAAAATCCAGCTCATATTATTTTTGATGGTAAGCAACCAATTGTAGAATTTAAGGTGGATGGACCTTCTACATGGTTAGAGTTTGATTTATTTGATGGAACAGATAAATTAGATTATGAAGTTGTTTCTTACGATACTGAAAATGAAGTTGCAACAGTAAGGGTTAAAGTAAAAGAAAATACAAAAGAAATTAAAATTAAAGGTACTGGTAAAGCATTGGGTATGGTTAATGAATATCCATTAGGTAAAATTGTATTCGAAAAACCAATCGTAAATGAGAAAAATAATTATGATAGCCAATCTGATTATAAAAAGAAAAAAGATAGAGAAAAATATGATAATGCTAAAACTTTAGAAGATAAAATACGCGAACTTAAAAAATTAATCAATAAAGTACAAGACAAAGAAAAAGAAGGTTATACAAAAGAATTACAAGATCTAGAAAATAAATTAGATAAAGAATTAAAATCTGCTGTAACTGAGTTTGAGAATGCACCGATTACAAAAGTTGATATAAATAATCCAAATGAAAGAAAAATCACAATCTTACACAGCTCGAAACCAGAACAATCACATATGGATTTTGAAGTGAAACGACCGGTACAAGTGATCGAACAAAATGGTAAAAAGATGCTTCTTGTGACATTATCTCATGATTCTATGTGGAAAGATTTCCAAGTTGAAGGTAAAGATGGATATAAACGACCACTTACTATAAATAGAGATAAAGAAAAAGATGAAAGAACAATTATGTTCCCTCTAGAAGAAGGTAAAGATATTTATAACACAATTATCAAAATACATTTAGTTACACCTGAAGTTGAATATGAAGGTTCTTATCACGTTAGAATTAATGATTTAGGTGATGTTGTTGATTCAGGAACAAACATGGATAAACCAGCGATGAAGCCAGAAGAGAAACCGATGCCATCAGAACCAGCAACGAAGCCAGAAGAGAAACCGATGCCATCAGAACCAGCAACGAAGCCAGAAGAGAAACCGATGCCATCAGAACCAGCAACGAAGCCAGAAGAGAAACCGATGCCATCAGAACCAGCAACGAAGCCAGAAGAGAAA
>X87_Garden_Dormouse__coassemble_94_pt1 | contig 20190 bp, 16 predicted proteins | sample X87_Garden_Dormouse__metabat2_low_PE_004 | metagenome-assembled genome bin X87_Garden_Dormouse | reverse complement strand
AGGTAAATAATTTTTCTCTGTTCGATATTTGCCAGTTCTTTCTCCATCAGGTAAATACGTAGGACAAACAATTGTCCATTCAAGTGAAGATTGGTCGAGTAGTTCATATACTTTGCGGTGTTCTTTCGCTGCACGAGTCGTTTTTCTTTTTGATTCGTTTGATTCATAACGAAAAAGATCGATGTCAGTTCTACTTTGTAATATGCCAGCTGTACCTATAGTAATGATACGCTTAACGCCTTCTTGTTCCATTGCTTCAATAATAAGAGGCATAGCTTCTGTTAATGTAGTTGTACCATCAGTACCTAATGCACTGAATACAACATCTACACCTTTTATTGCCTGGGCAATATCATCTTTGTTTAACACATTGCCTTCTATTATATTGAGTTGGTTATATTTAGTTTTTAATTTTTCTTTATTACGAACTAATACATTTATATGGTGATCGTCATTAATCGCATGATTTAAAATCTCATGACCAACACGACCAGTTGCTCCTAAAATTAAAATATTCATAAATTTATATGCTCCTTTTCAGTTATATAAAAAGTGATTTTAGATTGATGTATATAATATCAATGATATCATACAAGAAATTGAACAAATATGAATAATAGAGGGTATATATTAAATAAGGATAAAACTTTTGGCTATTTTAATATGTGTTAAAATAATAAATATAATAAAATGGATATTTAAAATAGAACATTCAAAGTGCATATGGGGTCTTAAATTATGGAAAATAACTTATTTTTAAATATAAATAGTAATGAAAAATTAGTGCTAAAAGAAATTTTTAATCATCAAAATATTTCACGCACAGAAATATCAAAGAATCTAGGAATTAATAAAGCGACCATTTCTAGTATTTTAAATAAATTGAAGAGTAAATCTTTAGTGCGCGAAGTTGGTGAAGGTGACAGTACGAAAAGTGGCGGAAGGAAACCGATCTTACTTAAGGTTAATCATCTGTATGGCTACTTTATTTCGTTAGATTTGACGTATAGTTCTGTTGAAGTGATGTATAACTACTTTGATGGTAATGTGATTCAACACGAATCTTATAAATTACCGAATGACAATGTAAGTAGTATATTAGATATTTTGAAAGAGCACGTTGATGTTCGTGAGAAACATGACACTATTCACGGTTTATTAGGTATGTCTGTATCTATACATGGTGTCGTTGATAATGATCAAAATGTCATTTATTTACCATTCCACGAGACAGATGGAGCTTCTATAACAGAAATGCTAAAAGAATTTGCCCAAGTTCCTGTGATGATCGAAAATGAGGCAAATCTTTCTGCATTGTATGAACGTAATTTTAAGCATAGTTTATCGATTAATAACCTTATAGCGCTTAGCATTCATAAAGGTATTGGTGCGGGCTTAATTATTAATAATAAATTGTATCGCGGTGCCAATGGTGAAGCGGGTGAGATTGGAAAAACACTTGTATCAAAAGTAAGCAATAATGTGGAAACTTATCATAAGATTGAAGATATTTTTTCTCAAGAAGCTTTACTACAAAATTTAAGCCATCAATTAGGTGAGACGTTAACACTTAGTAAACTAATTCAATATTATAAAGAGCGAAACTCTGTAGTTGTGCAAGAGATGGAGCAATTTATTAATAAGATTGCTATATTAATACATAACTTAAACACGCAATTTAATCCAAATGCTTTTTATGTTAACTGTCCGTTAATTAATGAAATGCCAGAAATTTTAGAAGAAATTAAAGAACAGTTTAAACAGTATTCTCGAAATGAAATTCAAATCAAGCTAAATTCTAATGTGAAGTATGCTACTTTGTTAGGCGGAACTTTAGCAATCATTCAAAAAGTGCTACAAATTGAAGACATTCAATTAGATATTCATATTTAAAAAGAACTTGTTAGAAATCTTTTATAAGATTTCTAACAAGTTCTTTTTTTAATGTAGAAAGCGTTTACATAAATGATAGTATATGATATATTATTTTTAAAGTTAGTTTGTTTAATAAACTAACCAACTATCATTAGGAGGATTACAATGACATATTTCGACATAGATAAAGTAAAATACGAAGGTTCAAAATCACAAAACATTTATAGTTTTAAATATTATAATCCGGAAGAAAAAATAGGCGATAAAACGATGGCTGAACATTTAAGGTTTAGTGTCGCTTATTGGCATACATTTACTGCAGATCTTTCAGACCCATTTGGTGTAGGCACGGCTGAACGTGAATGGGATAACTTAAATGAGATGGACAAAGCTAAAGCAAGAGTGGATGCTATTTTTGAATTCATGGAAAAATTAAATCTTGAATATTTCTGTTTCCACGATATTGATATTGCTCCTGAAGGTTCTAATTTAAAAGAATCAAATGAAAACTTAGACGTAATAGTCGATCTTATTAAAGAAAAAATGGACGAGACGGGCAAGAAATTATTGTGGAATACTACTAATAATTTCACACATGAACGTTTTGTACACGGAGCAGCTACATCTTCTAACGCTGAAGTATATGCATACGCTGCAGCGAAAGTGAAAAAATCTTTAGAAATTGCTAAAAAGTTAGGCGCAGAAAACTTTGTATTCTGGGGTGGTCGTGAAGGTTATGAAAGTTTATTAAATACCGATATGAAGTTAGAACTAGATAATTTAGCAAACTTCTTCAAGATGGCTAAAAGTTATGCTGAAGAAATAGGATTTGAAGGACAATTCTTAATTGAACCTAAACCTAAAGAACCAACTACTCATCAATATGATACAGACGTTGCAACAGCTCATGCTTTCTTACAGAAGTATGGCTTAGATGATGTATTTAAATTTAATATTGAAGCAAACCACGCTACTTTAGCAGGTCATTCATTCCAACATGAACTAAGATATGCACGCGATAATCAAATGTTAGGATCAGTGGATGCCAATCAAGGTCATCCTCAACTAGGTTGGGATACTGATGAATTCCCTACAGACGTGTATGACACGACATTAGCGATGTACGAAATACTTAAAAATGATGGTTTAAGCCCAGGTGGTCTAAACTTCGATGCTAAGCCAAGAAGAACATCATTTAAACAAGAAGACTTACTATTAACGCACATTGCAGGTATGGATACATTTGCACTTGGATTAAGAGTCGCTCATAAAATGATTGAAGATAACTTCTTCGAAAATATCATTAATAAAAAATATAAATCATTTAGTGAAGGTATCGGTAAGGAAATTGTAGAAGGAACAACTTCATTTAAAGAATTAGAAAAATATGCACATAAAATAGAAAAAATTGAAAATGAGTCAGATCACTTAGAAGTAATAAAATCACAAATCAATCAATATATTTTAAATATCAATAATGGAGAATGATAATTATGACTTATGTAATTGGCGTTGATATTGGTACAAGTGGATTAAAGTCCATAGTTGTTAATAAAGATGGTGAGGTCGTCGACTCTCATAGCATCAGTTATAAAACGACGCATCCAAAGTCTGGTTACAGTGAAATGGATCCAGATGTTTGGTACGAAGCAACAGTGAATAGCTTAACGCACTTATTAAAGAAATTTGATAAACAATCAATCACAGGTATTAGCTTTTCAGGACAGATGCATGGATTAGTCGTTGTTGACGAATCTGGTGATAGTATAAGGCCAGCTATTTTATGGAATGATACACGTACTTCACAAGAAGTGGAAGAAATTAAAGAAGCTTTAGGTATGGAGTTCTTACTTAAACAAACACAAAATACTGTACTTGAAGGTTTCACACTTCCGAAATTAATTTGGCTAAAAAATAATGAACCTAATAATTATAAAAAGATTCATAAATTTATGTTGCCGAAAGATTATGTTGTCTATAAATTGACGGGTAATATTTTCACAGAACCATCAGATGCTGCTGGAACGATTATGTATAATATCAAAACTGAAAAATGGTCTGAAACATTATTAAATCAATTAGATATTGATTCGAACATATGCCCAGAAGTGATTCCTTCTCATCAAAAAAGTGGTGTGTTAAAAGAAGATATTAAGAATCAATTAAATATTGACTGGGAAATAAATATTTATCAAGGTGGCGCAGATAATGCCTGTGGTGCACTTGGTTCTGGTATAACAGATGAAACAAAACAACTTGTAAGCATTGGTACATCGGGCGTTGCACTTTCTATTGAGAACAGTGAACATTACGAAAATGACGGTAACATGCATTACTTTAGTCATTGTGTGCCAAATCAAAAGTATATTATGGGTGTCACACTTTCAGCTGGCTATAGTTTAGAATGGCTGAAGCAATTGCTTAACCCAGATGAAGACTTTAGTACATTCTTACAAGATATTTCACAATCTAAAATAGGGGCAAATGGACTCTTGTATACACCATATCTATTAGGTGAACGTACACCGTATAACGATGCATCTGTCAGGGGTAGCTTTATTGGGCTAGATGCTAATACATCGCAAAAGGATATTAAACGTTCAGTACTTGAAGGTGTTACTTACTCTATTAATGAGAGTATCGAGATTATGAAAAATCAAGATGTCGATATAAAAGAAATTGTTTCTATTGGTGGAGGCGCAAAAAATGAAGAATGGTTACAAATACAAGCGGATATCTTTAATGCGCCTATTATGACTAGGACAGAAGAACAAGGGCCAGCATACGGTGCTGCAATGTTAGCTGCAATGGGCGAAAACTGGTTTGATACATTTCAAGATATTAGCCAATCATGGATTAACTATCATGAAAAAGTCACGCCAGATTCAAAAAATAATGAATCATATCAAAAATTATTTAATATATATAAACAAATTTATACTGCAACTCAGCCACTAACGAAACACTTAGCTCAATTTAAATAACGAATTAGGGAGATGGGGTAATGAGTAGTTATGATAATAAGAGATTTATCTTTAAAATTGCACTAATCGCAACGCTTGGTGGGCTATTATTTGGTTATGATACAGCAGTAATTTCTGGGGCAGAACAATCATTACAAAAGTATATTACATCAGGTTATGGTAGTTTTATCCACGGAATAACAGTATCAAGTGCTTTAATCGGGTGTATTATAGGTGGATTATTGTCTTCAAATATTTCAAGAAGTTTAGGTCGTAAAAAATCTTTACAAGTTGCTGCAATCTTATTTATAGTATCAGCAATTTTATCAGGATATCCAGAATTTCTATTCTTTGATGCAGGACAATCAAGTTTAGGGTTGTTAGTCATGTTTAATATATACCGTGTTATAGGTGGGATAGGAGTAGGCTTAGCTTCTGCTATTTCTCCAATGTATATTAGTGAAATTTCTCCTTCATCAATTAGAGGACGACTCGTATCTTGGAACCAGTTCGCAATTATATTTGGTATGTTAGTCGTATACTTTGTAAACTATGGTATTACATTTGGTCAATCACAAAATTGGGTTGATGTAATAGGTTGGCGTTATATGTTTATGACTGAAGCAATACCAGCTGTCGTATTCTTTGTATTGCTATTCTTGGTACCAGAAACACCTAGGTATTTAATATTAGCTAATAAAGATAAAGACGCATTAACTGTTCTGAATAAAATTTATTCATCAAATGAGCATGCTAAAAAAGTATTGAAAGATATATTATCTACAAAAAGTAAGAAAAATGATACAAAAGCACCATTATTTAGTTTTGGTAAAACAGTCATTATCATCGGAATATTACTATCTATATTCCAACAATTTATTGGAATAAACGTAGCACTTTATTATGCACCGAGAATTTTCGAAACCCTTGGTGCAGGTAGTGATGCTTCAATGATTCAAACTGTCGTTATGGGATTAGTAAATGTGGTATTCACATTAATTGCTATAATTTATGTTGATAAATTTGGACGTAAACCGTTACTTATCATTGGATCAACAGGAATGGCTATCGGTATGATAGGCATGAGTATATTAACAGCAAATGGAATATTCGGTGTAATCACATTACTATTTATGGTCATCTATACTGCTTCATTTATGATGAGTTGGGGTCCAATTATTTGGGTATTATTATCAGAAATATTCCCGAACCGTATTAGAAGTAGTGCGATGGCTATAGCAGTAGCAGTTCAGTGGTTAGCGAACTTTACAATCACATCAACTTATCCATTTATGATGGATATCAGCGGTACAATGACTTATGGTTTTTATGCAACAATGAGTATACTGTCAGGAATATTTGTTTGGAAATTCATTCCTGAAACTAAAGGTAAAACTTTAGAAGAACTAGAAAGTATATGGGAAAAAGATAAGCCTAACGAGAATAAACAAACTGAAGAATACGGAAATGTACCGTATGAAAATACAGTTACGAAGTAGAAAAAATGAGGCTGGGACATAAATACATGTCTCAGCCTCTTTTATTATAATGGCAGTAGCTGACTGGATTGAAAATGCGCTTATATCAAGCTTTTTCCAACCCTAGTCATCCTTGCCGGGGGGACTACGAAATCTATTTATTAAAATGAGATTTCTGTCCCGCTCCCTTTTGTTATTATACTTTTTCAATATATTGGTCTTCATGTTCTACATCTTTACCAACTGGCTCCCATTTAATAACGGTAGTAATAATTAAACCAAGTATAGGCACAGCGGCTAAAAATAGCATTGTATTATTTAGTCCGAAGTTAGCTAAAATAATTGGGAATATAAATGTTCCAAACATACTGCCGAATCGACTAACTGATTCAACAAATCCGGTACCTTTACCTCTTAAAATAGTCGGATAAGATAAGGCTCCAATTGCTTTCCCTTGTGTGCCTGGACCACCTGCATGACCGAATAGGAAGAATGCTACCATGAGTGCAATTAACCATGTATATGTGTGTCCGTAAAAGAATCCGATGACTAACATTGAACAACCTACAATACTAAAACCAATCATCGTTAGTTTGCGTGCGCCGTATTTAGTTGTCAGTAATGCACCTACTAAACCACCAATGATACCAGCAACGTTAATCAAAGCTGTACCTGATAATGATTCAATTTTATTGTCACCAATAATGTATATAGCAATTAAAGGAATATATAATCCAATTGCATAATACTGCATCCCTTGCAATGTAGCTATTGAAGTCGCTAATATTGTTCTTTTACGATAACGTTTGTTGAATAATGTTCTTAAAGGATGTTTTACTTCTGTTTTACGGTAAGATTCATCTTCACCTTTATTCGGTTCAAGTTTCACTTTAATATTGTAGTTCTTTTCAAGTTCTCTTGTAGCTTGAGTAAGTGTTTTGTTTTTCATGGACCAAGTAGGACTTTCACTTAAATAAAAAAGTCTCAAAACTAGTATAATCGTTGCAAATACAGCACCAAGACCTACTGAATAACGCCATAACCAAGTGCCAGTACCTAATTCATATAGCAGAATCACAATCAGTGCAGATGATACCACTGCAATATACCAGACAACTTGCCAATAATTGACGTTACGACCTTTATCCTTTTTATTACTGATTTCTGCAATGAATGTGAAAGCAACAGGGCTGTCCATACCGATTGCAAATCCCATCAATAATCTGAAACAGAGTAATATGAATGGGGTAGGCGATAACGCTGCACCGAGAGCGCCTATAATTAAGGAGATTAATGAAATGGATAGAATAAGCTTGCGGCCCAATTTATCAGCATAAAAACCACCAATAGCTGCACCAATTAAAGCACCAAAAGGCATAGCAGTCATAACAAAAGATAAATATGTTGCGGATAAATTAAATTCTTCTGTAAGCTGATCAGTAGCTGTACCTAAAATCGTTAAATCGTAAGCGTCTAAAAAAATAGTCCCTAATACTATAATAAGTAGTAGTGACGTACGCTTTGTTGTTTTTCGCTCATTTACATAATCGACGATATCTTGTTTCGTATGTATTGTGATTGTTTCATTTGTCATACCCGTCCCCTCCTAAAAATATGTTTGCACACTTTAATGAAGATACAAATATGTTGAATCAGAAGCTGTTTATAGTAAATATATACCCTTTGAGTGTAAATGTTAAATGATAAAAGTTATGAGTATAAATAATATTACCCGAATAACTATGTATAAAAAATTAACTACCTTACCGATTTATATGTCATTCACTTTATTGTACAGTTCCCTGTACAGCAATTCGAATGGTTTAGATGAGTATTCTTAAAATAGAGAGAGATTACGCTAAACATATGAGGGTATTTGTTAGAATAAGAGCTATTTTCGAGGGGGTATTTTGATGCATAATGAACGCCAACTTTACGATAAAAAACATAGGTGGTCCGGACTTATGTTTGGTTTTGGTTTAGCGGGTTTTATAGACGAAATGGTTTTTCATCAGTTTTTACAGTGGCATCATTTTTATGATCAAATGACGAGAGAAGTAGGCTTATTTTCTGATGGTGTGTTAAACGCAATGTGTGGATTTTTTATTATTTTTGGTTTGTTTTTATTGGCAGATGCGAGACGGAAATTCAGCACGAATTGGATATTTTGGATTGGTCGAGTATTAATGGGAATGGGCACATTCCAGGTATATGACGGCATTATTAATCATAAAATTTTGAGAATGCACCAAATTCGCTACGTAGATAATGTCATTACTTATGATATAGTTTGGATTGTTACAGGTTCTTTAATGATTATCGTTGGGTATTTAATGTCTCGAAAAAGAGAGATGATAAAGCATGATAATTCTTAATTCTTTGCCTATTGTTATCATAGCGTTATCCTTAATTGGTTCGTATATTGGAATGGCATTGAAAGAACGAAGTTGGCCATTTTATAGAACATGTTTATGGGTAATTGGTGTTTGTAGTGGTTCAATTGTAATGATTGAACCAATGGCGAGTTTAATGCATCATCATTTTGTTAACCACATGTATGGGCATATACTATTAGGAATGTTAGCACCCCTTTTAATGGTGCTTGCAGCTCCGATAACGTTGTTATTAAAATCATTACCTACAAAAAGCGCGAGAAAGTTAACTTCGTTTATGAATACTGGTTACGTCAAATTTATAATGCATCCAGTAACAGCACTTGTCTTAAATACTGGCGGTTTATGGTTATTGTATAGGACTGATTTATTCATGTACATGCATCATTCTGCTTTAATTTATTATTTAGTTCATATTCATATTTTTCTAGCAGGATACTTATTTACGTCTATCATGCTATATATAGATCCAGTACGAAATCCTTATTCATTTCGTTACAGGGCTATTGTTATGATGATTTCAGTCACTTTGCACCAAATATTATCTAAGTCATTTTATCCTTATCCTCCTTCAGGGGTAGAGACGAATCAAGCAGAAAAAGGCGCAATGGTCATGTACTATGGTGGAGATGTAATAGAACTCTTTATTATATTTTTAATGTGTTTAAAATGGTATAAAAGTGTGAGGCCGAAAAGAATAAATCAATATAATAAGCAGAGTAGTAAAAGGCTCAATGTCTAATGATTTAAAATTTTGTTTTGTGTATCGGAGATGTATGAATGGGTAAAGCACGTTTAATTATAATGCCATTATTTATCAGTTTAATACTTACATGTATTACGTATTTTTTATTCGTAATTATTGATTTAATAACAAATTACCATACTGCTGACTTGTTATTAAACGTAGATTTTGTAAGAAATTATCAAAATATAACTTTAATAGAAGAATTGAGTTATCATTTTTTAACTACTTTCATAATAGTAATTATCACTATTGTTATTTACGTTAATTTCAATAAATTGAAAATCATTTTTTTAACAACTCTCTTTATTATATTTACTGTTTTATATCCAATTCTTATAAAAATGTCAGAAAGGGATATATTTCAATATAGCTTAAATGAACATGTTATTTGGATAGTGGGTCATATATTATTTCTATACTTGTTAAACATTATTGTGACACGTAGTTACTTGAAGTGATTAGTAATAAAAAACCTGAAAAATCTTAAAAGATTTTTCAGGTTTTATTTAATATAAAAGCTTTATTATAGAGTGATAACCTGTGGTGTCTCTACATCGTCATCATTCATAAGTTTTATAGTTTTAGGTTTAATCTTTATAACGCATAAATCTGGATCTTTTTTAGAATCAAAGAATGTTTTATCTTGGTTTTGCCATAACCAATCTATTGTTTCTTGATCTTCTATAATTTCTGCGTCAGCATCTATTTCTAAAAAGCTATGGTTCGTTGTTTCATTATATCCTAGTAATACATGTGCTTTCGGATTATCTCTGAATTCTTCAACTTTTGTCGTTTCTTTGCTTGTTTTTGTATATAGTGTCAAATCGTCGTTATAAAACATCATGTAACGACTGTTTGGTACGTTATGATGAGCTGTAGATAATACACCTACTCGTGATTGATTTAAAATGTTTTCAATTTTATCTTGGATTTCAGTTTTATCCATTTCTATCACCTCACTGTAACTATACCCTGTATATATGAGTTAAATCTTAAACGATACTTAGCATACGTTCTAATGACTGCTTTGCATAATATGCTGTTTCTTCATCAACTTTAATGATGTTTTCAAGATGACCTTGTTGTATTTTGTCTAGGCACCATGCTAGATGTGGTAAGTCGATTCTATTCATCGTTAAGCATGAACACATAAGTGGATTAAGTGAGTTTATGGTGATATCAGTATATGTTGTTTTTAAACGGTTAACGAGATTCATTTCAGTTCCTATTACCCAATTAGAGCCTTTTGGAGCGTTTTTAATCTTGTCGATAATATATTTAGTAGACCCCGCGTAGTCTGCCATTTGAACAATGTCGAATTGACATTCAGGGTGTACGATGACATTTACATCTGGATCTTTTTTACGTGCTTGTTCAATGTGTATTGGATAAAATTTTTCGTGAACGGAACAATGACCTTTCCACAATATAATTCTAATATCATCTTCATTGCCATCATAATCTAATACCTTTTGAATAGGGTCCCAAACTGCCATTTCATCAAGTTTTATTCCTAGTTTATATGCTGTATTGCGACCTAAATGTTGATCAGGTAAAAATAAAATACGCTTACCTTGGTCCAATGCCCACTCTATAACGCTATCAGCATTGCCACTTGTCACACAAGAACCACCATTTTCTCCTACAAATTTTTTAATAGCTGCTGTAGAGTTAACGTAAGTAAGAGGTAAAATGTTATCACCTAAACGCTGTGTTAATACTTCATAGCCATATAATGCCTGGTCGATATTTGCCATATCTGCCATTGAACAACCTGCAGATAAATCTGGTAAATATATATTTTGATTATCGTGCGTTAGTATGTCTGCAGTCTCAGCCATAAAATGTACACCGTTAAATACAAAATATTTAGCTTTTGTATTTTCTTTACATATTCTTGCTAGTTCTAGAGAGTCTCCCATTATATCTGCAAACTGCGCGACTTCATCTTTTTGGTAATGGTGTGTTGGCATAAATAACTGGTCACCTAATTTAGCTTTGATTGTTCGTATTTTCTCTTCTAGTTGTTCGGTTGTCATATTTAAATATTGATCTGGTATAGACTGTGCTTTTTCTATTGTAGGATTAAACAATTAAATAACCACCTTTGCTGAAATGTCTAATGCTTGTTGATTGTAAAATAAAGAACCTACAGAAATATAATGAACACCTGTTTGAGCATATTCTAGAACATTATCAATATTGATGTTTCCAGAAGCTTCCGTCTTAATATGACTAGGTACATCTTGAATATGCTGTGCTATCCATTCAGGTTTGCAATTATCAAACATAATGATATCTACCTCTGCTTTAATTGCTTCTTGTAATGAATCTATATCTTCTATTTCGATTTCTATTTTATCCATTGGACCGACTAGTTGCTTTGCTTTTGACACGAGGTCTTGTATAGATTCGCTAAAACTAATATGATTATCTTTTAACATCAATCCATCATTTAAAGTTCGACGATGATTGTATCCACCGCCCACGTGAACAGCATGTTTTTCAAACATACCGAGACCCGGTGTTGTCTTTCTTGTATCAACTATTTTAACGTTTGTATCTTGAACTTTTTGTACGATGTGATGAGTTGATGTGGCAATGCCTGACATGCGTTGTATTAAGTTTAAAGTGATGCGTTCCATCGTAAGTAAAGTTGTGATAGAACCTTTTATAATTGCGATTTTTTGTCCTTTTTCTACAATTTCACCGTCTTTAACTAATATATTCGTATGAACATTACTTTCAATTAGTTTAAAGCTTTCTTGAATAATAGTTTCTCCACAAAAAATACCTTGAGCTTTACTGATAAGGGTTAATTCACCTTTTTGATTTAAATCAAAAACACTTGAAGATAAATCACCATAATGATTATCCTCAAGGTAAAATTGTTTGAGCTTTTCTTGGACATACAACTTGTTTAGCATGAAATTTATCCTCCATTGTGATTTCTATATCAATAGTTTGTAATTGAGGTTGGCTATGCGGGTAATCCGTTCTAAAATGAACACCTCTAGATTCATTTCTATTTAAAGCTGATAAACTTACCATTTCTAAAGTTTTTATTTCTACATACCTTTGCCAATTTTCTTTATTCCATTCATCTGTAACCATTGAATTTCTAAGACAAAGTTGAATATCTTTTAAGTAACGTTGTATATTTTGGCCATTACGTTCTATACCTAATACTTCAAAACTTTGATTTCGTAACGCATGAAAATCTTGTGCTGTAATGAGAGGTATTTGTAACCTACATAGTTGAATGCTTTGTATTTCTCTGGTTGAAGAGTTTTTTATTTTTCTTCCACAAAGGTTTCCCATAACAAGACCTTCTAAAAGTGAATTGCTAGCTAATCGATTAGCACCATGAAAATTTGTATTGCTGGCTTCACCAATAGCATAGAAGTGTGGTTCTTCAGTTGTACCGTCTAAATGCGCTTTAACGCCACCCATTGTATAGTGTGCACCTGGAGAAACAGGTATCAATTGATTATGATATGCATCCGGAAAATGTTTAACTAGATTTTTATATATCGTTGGAAATCTAGTAGGGAAGTGTTCAATATGTTTTATGTTGATATAACATTGGTGACCTTCTTTTTGTTGCTGGAAAATAGCTCTACTCGTCACATCTCGTGGTGCTAAACTACTAAGCGGATGTAAGTCGTTCATAAACTCGTGACCAATTTCATTGACTAATATACCGCCGTGCCCTCTTACTGCTTCTGAAACTAAGCCATATGTTTCGTTGTTAGTGCCTAGTAAAGTCGGGTGAAATTGTATCATTTCCATATGTCTTAGATGGATGTTGCTATGATATGCAACTATATGACCTGAGTTTATTGTTTGAGACGCGCTAGAATTGATAGGAAACAAGTTACTGTAACCACCAGTAGCTAAAATCACGTCATGAGCGATGATTTCTAATTTGTTGTCATGCTTATCAAGCGCAACGACACCGGATATTTCATGTGAAACGTCTCTTAATAAGTCAATCACTTCAGTTTCTTCGTAAATAGTTAAATTTTCTGACGGTAAATGTTGAATGAGATATTTAGTAATATAAGAACCTGTTTGATCGCCTCCTATGTGTAGAATACGTGCTTTCGAATGAGCACCTTCCATAGCAAAATCTAAAGAAGTTTGTTCGGATTTTTTATCAAAATTTAAGCCATCATCTATCATCTCTTGGATAATGTTATGGCTTTGTTGAATCATTGATTGGATGATGCTTAAATCACCTAATTCATTTCCAGCAGTATATGTATCTTGTATATGTGCGTTCCCATAATCATTTTCATATTTTGAAAAACAAATACCGCCTTGAGCTAAATTGCTATTATGCATATTAAGTTTATCTTTCGTAATACAATGAATTTGGACATTTGGACCTAAGGCTTTAATGGCTGATAATGCAGCAATTCCTGAACCTATCACTATAACTTTTCTCAAGTTTACACCTTACTTTACATATATGTTATATTTTATATACATTATATTGACACATGTAAAGATAAATAACAAGGGGAGTTTTGAAATGATTTATTTAGATAATGCATCAACTACGATACCTGATAATGAAGTGTTAAGTGTGTATCAAGATGTTCAAAGAGAAGCGTTTTATAATGGAGAGAGTTTACATATAGGTGGACAACATACAAATCAGTTATTAGAATCATGTAAACAATATATTAAAAAATATTTTGAAACTGATAAGGAAGTTATTTTTACAAGAAGCGGTTCTCATGCAAATGAAATTGCAATACGTAGTTATTTAGAATATCAAGAAAGAGGAACGATACTTGTATCACCATACGAGCATCCTTCTATACATGCTGCATTAGAAATGTATAAGTCGAAATTCGAAATTTTAGACTTACCTTTAGACGGTAACGGAGAAATTGATGTGGAGAGAACAACAAAATTGGTAATGGATGAAGTTGTTCTTATTATTGCACAACATGTGAATTCAGAGACTGGGTATATTTTGCCGATAAATGATTTGAGTAACATTGCAATGGAAAATCATATTCCTATACATGTTGATGGTGTTCAAGCTGTTCATAAATTAGAAGATATAAACGTTCAATTGTTTACTTCATATGCTTTTTCTAGTCATAAATTTCACGGAACTAAGGGCTCGGGTAGCTTGTTAATAAACCACGAATATGTAAAACCATTAAATGATTATTACTTTCATGAGATGAATACACAAAATGGCACGATAGATTCACCAAGTATTGTAGCCATGACAAAAGCATTATCGATTGATGATGATATTAATCATATGAAGAAAATGAAGCAATATTTATTGAATCAAGCTGTCGAATTAAGGTTTACACCCATAGTATACAATGAGGAAGCACCTCATATTTTAGCTTTACTTTCTCCAAAGTTTGAAGGGCAATATATTATGCAATACTTATCTAATAGAAATATATGTATATCGACAGGTACAGCTTGTGGTCACGGAGCATTGTTAAGTGACGGTTTACAAGTTAAAATAGATACAATAGCAGAAAAGACGTATGACCAATATATTCGTTTTTCAATTAGTAAATATACGACAAAAGCAGATATAGATAATTGCTTTGAACATTTAAAAACAATCTTAAGAGGAGACTAGCGACATGAATAATCCCTTTAATCGCAGGAAAGCAATTCTGCAGTTACTCGAATCAACAAATGAGCCAATTAGTGGTAAACAGTTGAGCCAACAATTTGGTGTTTCACGACAAATTATTGTGAAAGATATCTCTATTCTCAAATCTCAAGAACATATTATTAATTCTACAAGCAGAGGATATGTGATTAATAATACGCCTCAAGGTAAAGAGTATAAACGTGTTATTGTATGCCAGCATAACAATGAAAGAATGGAAGAAGAACTACAATTAATTATAGATAACGGGGCCATGATTGATGATGTGGCAATTGATCATCCTGTGTATGGGAATATAAAAGCAAACTTAATGATAGAAACACAAGACGATTTAGATAAGTTTATACATGCAATGAATAAATTTGAAGGACAAATGTTAGCTCATTTAACGGACAATGTACATTTGCATACGATTTCAGCGCATACTGAAAAGATTCTAGATAATGCTGTGAGAGATTTAAAAGCACATCAATTTATAGTGGAATAAAAATCAAATTTTAATCTATAAAAGCACCTCCATATTTTTCGTATAATAACGAATTAATATGGAGGTGTATTATTTTTATATACTAAAAATAATTATTTGAATTATTTGAATTTTTCATTACTATTTTATGGATTATTGTATATAATATGTTTATATTACACAAATAAGGGGGATTTTTAGTGAATTCATGGTTTAAAAAATTAACATGTGTTTCTTTAAGCACAATAATAGCACTTCCTTTTTTATCACAAGGCGCTTCTGCTAACCAAGTCGCACCAAATGAAGATCGTTTACTTGAAACTTTAGAACAAGAAGGTGTTATTGAATCTACGAATACGCCTGAAGAAAAAGAAGAAAGATTAAAACGATATATGGATGGTAAAGGAGAACAATATCATCAAAAATACATACCTAATAAAGGACTTTTTGATAAGCGATATAAAAAAGGTAATAATGGTAAACGTTTAGGTCAATTGAACAAAAATGAAAAAGAAATGTATAAGAAAAAGAATAATGGTAAACGAGTAGATAAAGTTCAAGAAGAAAAATATACTGGTAAAGTTCGTAAAGATAAAGTATTAGTTATAGCAATGGAATTTCCAGATTATCCAAATAGCTCTATTACAAAAGATGAAACAGATATGTATTATGACGAATACCCTGTTTCTCATTTTCAAGATATGGTGTTTGGAGAGAAAGGATATAAAGGCCCAAATGGTAAAAACTTGATGAGCATGAAGCAATATTATCAAAATCAATCAGGTGGCAGCTATGATATAGATGGTCAAGTACACGGTTGGTATAAAGCAAAACACCCAGCTAGTTATTATGGGGGTAACGCACCAGACGAAGGTGGTAGCGATAGTAAACCGAAAGAATTAGTGCAAGAAGCATTGGAACAAGCAGCAAAAGACCCTAGTATCGATTTAAGTGATTATGACCAATGGGATCGTGATGATATAGATGGCGATGGAGTGTATGACGAAAAAGATGGAATTGTCGATCATATTATGATTGTGCACTCTGGTCCAGGTGAAGAATCAGGTGGTGGTAAACTTGGAACAGATGCAATTTGGTCACATAGATGGTCGCTTGATTTTGATGAAAAAGGTGAGCCTTATACAATACCAGGAACTAATTCAGGATTAGACCAATTTGATGGTAAATTAGCAGCTATTGATTATACGATACAACCAGAAGATGGGGCAGCCGGCGTATTTTCCCATGAATACGGACATGACTTAGGATTACCAGACGAATATGACACAGAATATACAGGTAAAGGTGAGCCGGTATCATTCTGGTCAATTATGTCTTCAGGCAGTTGGGCTGGTGCAATACCAGGAACAGAACCTACTGGGTTTGATCCATATATGAAAGAAATGTTGCAAGAACAACACGGTGGTAATTGGCAAACGGGAAGTGAAATTAATGCAAGTGAATTTAAAGGTGAAACTTCAGAGTTAATAGATGAAGCAGCAACGAAAGGTACGAATAACGACGCAATAAAAGTTAATCTTCCTGACAAATCAACTCTGCTCCAAAAACCTGTACAAGGTAAGCAAGCATATTGGAGTGGCGCGAAAGATGATACACAATATTCGATGGAAACAGATTTAGACTTAACTTCAGCTAAGACAAGCGAGTTAAACTTCAAAACTTGGTACGATATTGAACAAGGGTTTGATTATGGTTACGTACAAGTATCAACAGACAACGGTGAAAATTGGGAGAATATTAAAGGCAATATAACAAACAATGATGATCCAGAAGGAAGCGGACAAAACCAAGGTAACGGTATAGACGGTAAATCTAACGAGTATAAAGATGCTAAATTCGATTTATCTAAATACGATGGTAAAAAGATTAAACTGCGCTTCTCATACGTTACAGATAAATATGAAACATATCCAGGCTGGTTTATCGACCAAATTAAAGTAACATCAAAAGATGGAAAAGAAATATTAAATGATGATGCAGAAAGTGAATCTGATTTTGAACTACAAGGATTTACCCAAAGTGATGGAAATCGCTACGATGAAAATTATTACTTATTACAATGGAGAAACTATACTGGACCAGACAAAGGATTAAAGAACATTAAACGCGGTGGCGGAACGATGGCTTATAATACCGGATTAACAGTTTGGTACGTAGATAAAAGCTTTTCTGATAATAATGTAAAAGACCATCCAGGACAAGGATTTATAAGTATAGTGGATGCAGATCAAAACACATTAAACTGGAAGAAAAAAGGTCTCAAAGATGACCCGGCAGCAACGCAATTCCAAATTAGAGATGCAGCATTTAGCTTAGATCACCAACCAAAATTAAAATTAAAAAATGAAGAAGGATACGAACTACACGATAATAAAACGAAGAAAAATCCATTATTCGATGATAGCCAAGACTATTCAAATAAAGGGCAAGAAGACGCAGGCGTCTTAGTGCCAAACCATGGTTTAAAATTTGAAGTAGCAGCAAAAAGTAAAGACAATTCAGTAGGGAAAGTAAAAATCACAAAATAAAGTATAGATAAAAAGAGCTTGAAATAACTTTAAAAAGTCGTTTCAAGCTCTTTTGCCTTATCAAGAAATACTTGTGCGGCTTTGGAGAAACTATGGTCTTTTCTCCATACGATGTTATGTTTTGCTATAAGTTCTGGTTCGAATGGTATGAAGCATAAGTCACTTTCTTCTGATGTATTGATGATGCTGTCTAAAGTTAATGCATATCCTACGTTTTCTTTAACCATCAGTCCAGCGTTATAAGCTAAGTTAAAAGTAGATACAATATTTAATTGGTCGAACATATCTCCAAACCATCCTGTAAATTCATTATTAATGATAGTTGGATCGATTGCTTGTCTAGAACATAATAATGGTAAGTCTATTAAATCATCTTTAGTGACGGTTTTATTTTTTGCTAATTGACTATTTCTTTTAGCGACTGCTCCCCATTTATCGTATGAAGGTAATGTTAATGCTTTATATTTTGTTAAATTAGCAGGTTGTATAAGGATACCGAAATCTAATAAACCTTTATCTAATCTATTTGCAATATCATCAGCATTACCACTGTATATGTGTAAATTGATATTCGGGTAGGTAGTTTGGATATTTTTAAAGATTTGAGCAATAAATTGCATCCCCTTAGTCTCGCCACAACCTAAATAAATATCGCCTTCTACTTGTTTATCTATCACTTTAAATTCATCTTGCATTTTTTGTGACATAGCTAGTAATTCTTCGGCCCTCTTTTTAAAAAGTTGTCCTTCTTCTGTTAAATGTATATTGTGATTGCTTCTCTTAAATAAAGATACACCTAGTTCTTCTTCTAATTTTTTAATTTGTCGAGATAAGGTAGGTTGAGTAACATGTAATGAATTCGCGGCTCTTGTAATATTCTCTTCTTTAGCTATGGTGACAAAGTATTTTAGTATTCTTAATTCCATTTATACACCTCATTATACCTTTTAGGCATTTCTAATGATGATTTAAAAGTATTTGTTATAACTCATTTTACACACTACACTTTATATATCAAGAAATTCAGGAGTGGTGATGTATTGAAACATAATAAATTGGTTATTCTTATACTCACTATAGGTGTATTCGGTATTTTGAACACAGAGATGGGTTTTATTGGACTCATACCTATTATTGCAGATGCGTTTGATGTAAGTGTATCAACTGCAGGATGGCTTGTTTCTAGCTTTGCTATAGGTATAGCAATATCAGGTCCAGTTATGCCTTTGTTATTATCAAAAATAAACAGAAAGAAAGTTATGATTTTTGTACTTGTCATTTTTATTATTAGTAACTTTGTAACATTATTTACATCAAGCTTTACAGTATTATTGATTGCTCGAATAATTCCGGCTATATTTCATCCAGTATATATATCATTAGCTTTTTCAGTCGCTTCTGATTCAGTAGATAAAAAAGATGCACCTAAAGCAGTGGCACGTGTATTTATAGGAGTATCAGCGGGGATGGTTGTTGGTGTTCCAATCGTGAATTTCTTAGCTACACAATTTAATTTACAAGTAGCTTTACTATTCTTTGCAGTAGTTAATATAATCGTACTTATTATGACTTTGCTCTTTGTTCCAAAAATGCCAGCGAAAACTTCAACAAGTTACGGTGGTCAACTAAGTGTATTGAAACGCCCTTTAACATGGATTTCAATTACAGTATCATTTCTATTTAATGCGGCAGTATTTGGTGTATACAGTTATTTAACAGATTATTTAAATATTGTTACACAAGCATCAAGTAGTTCAGTAACTGCAGTGCTGTTTCTGTATGGAGCATCTAATATAGTAGGTAACATTATAGCGGGTCGTCTATTAACGAGTATCCCCAAAAAAGCTATATTTTTCTTGCCAATTGGGCTAATCGTAACTTATATACTTATGTTTAGTTTAGGAAAATACTTTGCTTTAATGATTGTTATTTCAATAATATGGGGAACATTAGCAGGAATATCTGCTAACGTTACACAATATGTCATTACATCGTCGGCTCCAGATGCACCTGACTTATCAAATGGGATCTTTCTATCTTCTGTTAACTTAGGAAC
>X87_Garden_Dormouse__coassemble_93_pt1 | contig 20313 bp, 18 predicted proteins | sample X87_Garden_Dormouse__metabat2_low_PE_004 | metagenome-assembled genome bin X87_Garden_Dormouse | reverse complement strand
TATATGACTACATACAAAAGAGGTTTATTTTTGAAGACATCTACAATTTTTTTAAATACAAAAAAAGATTATAACGATAACGTTATAATCTAAAAGGGATAAACTATTTCAGTTTTTATTATTTTTATCTTTCAAATAAAATTCTTTGCTTGTGAAAAATTCTCGTGTCAAGTCTTTAACTTTAGGTGATAACATAATAACAGCTATAATATTGGGAATAAGAATGCATGCTAACGCTATATCTAATAAATTCCACAATTGTGTACCTGCCCCAAACGCACCGAGCGCTATAGATAAAACATATACTATTTTCATAATAAATCCAGCTGTTAATCCAAATAAATATTCTGCCATTCTTGAACCATAATAAATAACTACAATTATAGTAGAGAATACAAAGAATACCATTGATATAGAAACAATCCAGCTTCCAAATGTACCAAATGCATCATTAAAAGCTCTAGCTGTCAGTGCAGCTGATTGTTCTTTTGCATCATCTGCTTTCCAAACGTCTGAAACCAATACAACAAACGCTGTTGTACTACATATAATTAAAGTATCAACAACTATTTCACTTACACTCCAAAAAGCTTGTCTCACTGGATGATCTGTCTTAGCAGCAGCGTGAGCAATTGGAGAAGTACCTAAACCTGCTTCGTTTGAATAGATGCCTCGAGCAAACCCCCATCTAACCGTTGTAGCTAAAGCAGCTCCAAAACTACCTCCTAATGCTGCATCAGGATTAAAAGCTTTTTCAACTACTAACGCTATGACTCCCGGTAAATGTTGAATGTTCATTAAAATGATAATAAAACCCATAATACAATATAATCCAACCATAACCGGCACAATCATTTCAGTGAATGTTGCAATTCTTTTAATACCTCCAAACACAACTAAAGCAGCTAACACAGCTAAAATGATTCCTGTATAACCCATATCGATATTGAATGTATCTTCTACCGTGCTTGCTGCTGAATTTCCTTGCACCATAATACTCGGAATGAGTTCCAACATAAGCGCGAATGCAAAAATAAAAGCGAATACTATTCCAACTTTTTTATTTTTCATTCCTTTTTTCATATAGTATGTAGGTCCCCCTACAAATTCGCCTTTACTATTCTTTTCTCGATAATGTATACCAAGTACGTTTTCACTATACTTTAGAGCCATCCCTAAAAATGCAATAACCATCATCCAAAATACTGCACCAGGTCCACCCATCATGATTGCTGTAGGTACCCCTACGATATTTGCTGCACCAACAGTAGAAGATAAAGCAGAAGTTAATGCTTGCCTCGGTGTAATCGTTCCTTCACCTTTAGGTTTTTTATTAATACTGCCAAATGTTTGTTTCATCATATAGCCAAAATGTCTAAACTGTATAAACCCTAAATAAATTGTTAAAAATAAACTAGATACTAATAATAGAGTTACGAGTGGATATCCCCATAACCAATCTGAAAATGCTACTATTTTGTCCATAAACACGTCCCCTTTGTTGTTTATTGATAAGAGCAATTTTAATTATATATATCATATTACAGAAAATTCTATCAATTTAAAAGATAATTTTTCACTTATAAATTAAAAACACCATTTGATATTAAACAAATAGTGTTTTTCAATGAAAATTTATTTTATTTATCCAACGTGTATTACACGACAATGTTTTAAAAATTGATGTGAATATTGTTTTTTTATATCTTCAACTGTCCCATAACATAAACCTATCATTCTCCATTTTGGATTATGGCGGTAGAATGAGTCTTTTTCTAAACTCCATTTTACCATTTTTCCATCATGATTATATCTAGGTAGTGTCATTTCATGACCATCTAAAACATTTAGGAATAGTTGGAATATTTCAGGGTCTATTCGCTCAAATTGATCGATTACAAGCCATTCTCTTTCTGAATTTGTGATATGCCCCGTGATAAATCCTTCACGATAATATAGAGCTCCACTTTCGTTAGGTAAATACCTTCCGTATAACATTTCTTCAGAAAAATCTGGATGCCCTGTTGTATAAATACCTTTAGCAAGCTCGCGCTCTACGTAATGTTTTGCTTTTTTTATACCTTCTTCTTTACTATCACATAACATTAATATAATTGGCTTATCTTTTTTATCTTCTTGTTCTTGTGGAATCGAGACTTGATATTGTTGTGAATTATTTTGAGAAAACTCACCTCTACTCATATCCATCATTGCATCATATTGAGCTTTTGTTAAATTAGCTATAGATTGCTTAGAATTTTCTTGTAAGAAATATAATTTTTTTAATGTTTGATGTCTATTTAGTTCTGCTACACTTATAGGATTAATATCCTTTTCATATCTAATAGTTATGCAAGTTGAATCAGTTCGTCCTGGTTGTGGTGGAAGTTTATGTATACTATCTGTAACTTCACCAACACCAATAATTGAATGATTCGCGTTTTTATTTAAGAATACAAGCTGATCCCCGATTTCAAGTTGTGTATAATAAATATAACCATTTCTTTTAATACCATTCACTGTATGTGTGAAAATAGTATATGTTTCATCTTCTTCAAACTGTATTTCTTCTGAAAGTAAGAAATATCTAGGTATTTTAACTTCTCCTTGTCCTAGGCCAATAATTAATTCAAATTCTTCTTTAGATATACGATTGAATAATTGATCCGTTAGTTGCTTAATACGCAATTCTAAATGTTCACTTCTCTTTAAGTATTCAACTGAAAGCATTGTTAAAGAAGTTTCAAATTTAAAATGAATGCTTACTTTTTGGTTGCCGCCTGTCTGAACATCAATAATTTCCCCATATCCTAATAATCCCACTTGATTTTGGACTTGATAATAAATTACTTTATCACCAGGTTTTGCCGTCTTAAAGGCATGGTAACCTTGAGTAGGATTAAAACTTGCACCCGATTCAAATACTGCAACTTGTCCTTCTAGAGGTTCTGTATGATTCCACCTATTATATCCACAATTTAACCAAAAGTAGTTTGTTTCTTCAGACATATGTATACTCCTTGTTATAAATAATTATCAATTTTAAACGATTTACTATGTAAATATGACGTTTATTATACTAATCATATTTTTTACATGACATTAATATTAACATTGTATAAGACATTAGCATCCGTGTCTATGTTTACACAAGTAAAAACTGAGACATTATATATGCCTCAGTTCAAGATTAATGTATAAAATTATAACTTGGTACGAGTGAAGCTGGTACAGTTCTGTATGTTAATACACCAGGTGAAGATGTAAAATTCATTTCTGATACTTGAATACTACCGTCATTATTAATGCGTTCAACAAACGAAACATGACCGTAATAACCAGCAGAAGATTGTAAAATCGAACCTACAGCAGGTTTATGATTTACTCTATATCCATCTTTAGCTGCAGCGCTAGCCCAGTTGTTCGCATTCCACCAATAAGTGCTTATTGGTTTACCGATTGCTTTACGTCGATTAAATACGTGCCAAGTACATTGACCCCAATCATATAAATTTTGGTGGTAGAACATAGGAGGTGTATAGCTACCAGTGTTATTAGAGCTTGATTGTCCACCACCTGTTGACACTGAACCACTTACTTTTAATTTTTGTCCCGGATAAATAATGAAATTTGATAAACCATTTAAAGACATTATTTTTTGATATGTTGTACCATATCGAGCAGCAATTACTGATAATGAATCTCCTGATTTAACCGTATAAGTAGTTGTACTAGTAGATGTGTTTGATGAACCCGTATTATTTGAACTTGAACTACTAGAAGTCCCTTTTACTTTTAATTTTTGGCCAGGATAAATAATTGTATTATTCAACCCGTTTAAAGACATTATTTTTTGATATGTTGTGCCATATTTACCAGCAATTACTGATAACGAATCCCCTGATTTAACCGTATAGTACGTCGTTGATGACGTTGAAGTCGATCCTGTATTCGTATTAGACGAACTAGAAGAACCAGGTACTTGAATGATTTGATTCGGAAAAATTAGATTAGAGCTTAATTTGTTTAAGCTTTTAATTTTTGCGATAGTTGTATTATGTTTTTCAGCAATTAACCAAAGTGAGTCTCCGCTCTTAACTTTATATGATGCAGCTTCAGCACTTTGTGATGTTAAAGCTACTGCTACAGAAGCACCTACAAATGCTGTTAATGTCTTCTTCTTCAAAATTAGTTACCTCCATTATCTTACATTTTTATATAAAGATATTAATTCTTCCTAATTATACACTGTTATGGCGCAATTTTATATTACAGTTTTATTTCATTTATATTAATAGAATTATAGAAAAATTCTTTTAAAGACAATTAATTTTTTTATTTATATGATGAGAATACACTGTAAAATTGAAATAAATGACAATATAACAATTTAAATCTGCACAAAAAAACTGTCGTCAAAGTTATTAACTTTACGACAGTTTAAATGTATATTACAAAACTAATAATCTATTTATTGAAGTATTAACGATAAACCGGCTAATGTTGGCATTAAATTAACTAGAACGCCTCCGATTTTCAACCCCATTGTTATTTCTTTATCTTTAAAAGTACTAATAGCTAATATTAGTCCAATTAAAGCAATAATAAATGGTATCACTGGATTTGGATATTTTGGCTGTTCAAAAAATATTCCTAGACCAGCTATAACGGCACAAACAAGTGATAAATATAAGAATTTTTTCATATTAGTATAACTCCTATCTAGACGTAACTTACTATAACTTCTAGTTGCCCGTTAATGTGATTATCTAAATCATCAGCCGTTAATATGAGGTGACTTCCCGTTGACACTTCATATACATTTCCGTCTGTTATGATTTCACCTTCCCCAGAAATAATACTCACTAAGCAATAATCTCTAGGTTTTCTGAAGTTAAATGTACCTTCTATTTGCCATTTCGTAACAGTGAAAAAGTCGCTTTCTACAAGCATTTGACCTTTTTGTTCATCAGAATCTATTCTCACAGGTGCTACATTTGGGCTTGTTGGTCCTATATTGATAACATCAATACTTTTATCAAGATGTAATTCACGTTTCTTACCATCTTGCTCAATTCTATCGTAATCATAAATTCTGTAAGTAGTATCTGAGTTTTGTTGCGTTTCTAGTATCATAATACCTTCTCCGATTGCATGCACTGTACCACTTGGCACATAGAAAAAGTCTCCCTTTTCAACTTTAACGCGCTTGAATAAATGATCCCAATCTTCATTTTGAATATATTCTTCAAGCTGTTCTTTCGAATTTGCATAAGTTCCATATATAATTTCTGCGTCTTCTTTTGCGTCAAGAACATACCAGCACTCAGTTTTACCAAACTCACCATTTTCATGTTCGTGTGCATATTCATCATCTGGATGAACTTGTACAGATAATTTTTGGTTTGCATCTAATATTTTCGTAAGCAATGGAAATTTCTTTTCTGAAGGATTTCCAAATAATTCAGGATGTTCTTCCCAAACCTTATCCAATGTTTGACCTTCGTAAGCTCCATTGGCAATAACATTAGGTCCATTTTGATGCGCTGATATACCCCAACATTCCCCAATATTACCATCAGGAATGTCGTAGCCCATTTTTTCTAAATTACGTCCTCCCCAAATACGCTCTTTAAATACGGGTTTCAATACTAATGGAGACATTTAATCATCCTTTTCTTTTTTGTCGTTAAAAATATATGTAAGTTCAATTAATTAAATTAAATATATACCCTTCGTGATTGTACCATATAGTGCTTTACTTATGAAATACTGAAATGGCAGTGGGACGGAAATCTCATTTTTCTAAAAAGACTTCATAGCCTCATCCTAGAAAGAATGAGACTACATTTTAACTTATTATTTACTCCAATATATATCTCCACCAGGTCCTAATGGTAAACCTAGTAAGAACCATATAATCATAAATATAGGCCAAACAATCGCCAATACAATCGAATATGGCATTAAACTAGAAATTAATGTTCCAAGTTTCATATTCTTATCATATTTTTGAGCATATGATAGTAATAGTGGTAAGTAAGGCATCATCGGTGTTATTGGATTTGTGATTGAATCTCCTATACGATAAACCATCTGTGTAAACGCGGGATGATATCCTAATAACATAAACATAGGTATAAATATTGGTGCTAATATCGCCCATTTTGCGGATGCGCTACCTATTAGCAAGTTAATTAAACAACTTAATAATATTAATCCTATTATTAACACTACACCATTTTGACCTTGTAATAATTCTGCGCCTTTAACTGATATAACAACACCTAGGTTGCTCCAATTTAAATACGCTAATAATTGTGAAGCAAAAAATACAATTACAATAAAACTTCCCATTGTCGCCATTGAATCAGTTAACATTTTCCCTAAATCTTTTGTATTTTTAAGTTTACCTGACATAATTCCATAAACAAAACCGGGAACAAAGAAAACAACAAGAATGATTATACCAACACCATCCATTAGTGGCGATTCTTCGATTAAGCTTCCAGTTTTAGCGTTTCTTAGCCAGCCATTTTCAGGTATTGATAAAGCTAATAAAATAACTATAACCGCAAAGAAACTCCAATTAGCAAACTTTAATGCTTTGTTTTCTTTAGATGTTATTTCATTATCATCACTTGAACTATCTGTTTCTTCTTTATATGTACCTAGACGTGGTATAACAATTTTCATACTTACAAAATAAATTGCTGGTAATAAAATGATAGAAGATGCTGCTATAAAATACCAGTTCATAGCTACGTTCAACGAAATATCTTTGCTAATAATTTCAGCTGCTGGTTTGGTAAATGCATAAACAAGCGCATCACTCATACCTAAAGTTAAATTAGCTGCAAACGCCCCTAAGGCAGAAGCATATGCCATCGCTAAACCAGCTATCGGATGATAACCAAGTTTAATAAAAACTAATGCCGTCAAAGGTGGTAAAACTACTGGAGCTGCATCTCCAGCAGCATTCCCAATAATACCTACAAATATAATAATGGGTACTATAATTTTCTTAGGCGCTTTATTAACTATCATTATCATTAATTTATCAAAATATCCTGTTTTTTCTGCTACACCTATTCCGAGCATAACTGCAAGTACAAGGCCTAATGCTGGGAATTCGGAAAAGTTTGTTATAGATTCACTTAATATTTTAGAAAAACCTTCTCTAGAAATTAGATTTGTTACTTCTACTGTTTTTCCTGTACCTGGGTTTTCTACTTTTATATTGAACAAAGATACAAACCAAGATAGTACAATTAATCCTACACATAAAAGGAAAAATAATATACTTGGATCTGGCAATCGGTTTCCTGCTTTTTCTATGAAGTTTAAGAATCTATTAATAATAGAAACTTTTCTCTTTGTCTGATTCATAATAGCCCCCTTAATATAAGAAATTAGAAATATTATATCATAAAATATCTATATATTTTGAAGTTTCTGACGATTTGTAATGTATGATTTTATTATTTATATAAAATCTATTTATTCGGTGTAATTTGGATATTATTTTTTTAATAATTAATATTGCTAAACTCTTGAAGGGACCTTATACTTAAGATACAAATATTAAATTGTAATAAGCTTTTTCATTATTGCAATGATAAGTTACAGTTTATTATTTTACTGTGAGAAGTCTTTATATATGATTATGAAATGGAACGGATGGGTTATACATACCCAAAGCGATAAGCATCCTGAAGCTTATCGCTTTTTATTTTTATAAATAATATATAACGAATAGAGGCCGAGACAAATGTCTCGGCCTCTTTCGGTTTATTGAGCAAGTGTTTCGCCTCAAGCTTTATTTAATATCATTAATCATCATCTAATGTGTTTTAATACTGCGTTTTCAACTTCAGACAAATGAAATGCCATTTTTTCTTCAGCTAATTTACTATTTTGACTTTTTATAGCTTCGTATATATCTTTATGTTCATTATAGAGCTTCTCAATCGATTTGCTTTTTGTATATAAATATATTCTTCTTGTTTCTTTCATAGTATGTTGCATTAATTCTGATACATTGCGCAATAGCTGTTTTAACATGTAATTATTTGAAGCATCAGCAATAGCAAGATGGAATCTTAAATCTGAAGCTTCTCCTAATTCATTTTTTTTAATTGCTACTTTCATATCAAAAAGTGCCGCTTCAATTTCCTTAAGATTATTTTCATCACGATTAGATGCTGCCAATCTTGCTACACCAACTTCAACTATATTACGTACTTCTAATAAATTTTCGATGTCTTCCACATTAGCATTAATTGCTTCAAGATTAAATTTTGTTTCTTCTCTATTTATAACAAAAGTTCCTTGTCCATGTTTAATATCGACATATCCCATTGCTCGTAAAGCATTCAATGCTTCTCTAATAGTAGCTTGACCAACACCAAAACTCTCAGATAATGCTTTGATTGACGGTAATCGATCACCAGGATTTATACGACCTTCGTTAATATCAAATATGATGACATCTGCAACTTTTTCATATAATTTCTGATTCGATATTTTCATTTTTTATTTCTCCACCTTGTAAAATCATTAGTAGAGCAATTATATCATTTTATATTTTTGACTTGATCACATTTTAAGATTTTTTAGAAAATTCCCTTTCAATGCTTGAAATTGCTTCTTCTAATGTTGCTCCTGTTGATAATGATACGCTCGCTAGAAATGCGCCTTCAACAATAGGCCCGTCAACTTTATATAATTTATAATCACCTTCGTATAAATCAATAGCCATTTCCAAGTTCATTTCTGCTGACCCAATATCGTAAAATAACAATGCATCTTCTGTCAGTTCATCGATGATTTCGTTAACTGTATCGATACTTGTTCCTATCTCACCTTCATTATTTCCGCCTTTAGCAATTACTGTTACATCTGGTGACATTTGTGCTAACAAATCTTTCACACCTTGTGCTATATCTTTACTATGACTAATAATTCCTATTGTCGCCATTTTCTACACATCCTCACTTAAAGCATTCAATACAAATACCATACTCTGTGCACCTGGATCGATATGTCCAATTGAATCCTTTTTGAAATATGCTGCTCTACCTTTAGTAGCTTCTAAATCTTTCGTATCATCTGCAAATTGTTGTAATTGTTCTTTACTTATAGATTGATTGTTTTCTAAGTACTCAGATGTTTTTTGTAGCACATCATACATCGTTTTTTCGCCACCAGAAACTTTACCTCGTGTTGCTACAGCATTTTTAAATTCATCAATGTATTCTTTCAAATTATCTTGATTAATTTCATCATAGTTAAGAGAGGACATTTTCACAAAACTAAATCCATAGAGTGGACCAGACGCCCCTCCTACAGAACTCACTAATGTCATACCTGTTGATTTCAAAACTTCACTTAACGTATTCCCAGAAATTTTCTCGTCAACTGCTTTGAAACCTCTCAGCATATTAACGCCATGATCCCCGTCACCAATTGCTCTGTCTAAGTCTGTTAAAAGTTGTTCTTCTTGTTCAAAAGTATTTCTTAAATCTTTTAATTTTTTAGTTAATAAATCTGCATCCATGGATAAATCCTCCTATACGAAATATTTACTTTCTGTCGGTGCATCAAAAGCATCGCAATATTCATCATCATAAGGTACTAAAGTAATAGAAAAACCTTGCATATCTAAAGCTGTCATATAATTACCGATTAAATATTTTTCGATATTTAATTCATTTTCTTTAGCATATTCATTAAAGTAATGTGAAACAATCGCTAATTCAGAATCTGGAGTTGCACCCATGCCATTAATCATTACGATTAATGTTTTATCTGATATTTCTTTCTCTAATTCGTGCATTAACCTTTTAATAATTTCATCGATTGGTTCAATGTCCTCTTGATATATACCACGTTCACCATGAATACCGATTCCTATTTCCATTTGATTCTCTTTTAAATCAAAACCGTATTGACCAGTAGTTGGTACTAAACAAGGATAAATAGCCATACCAATTGTTCTTATCTTTTCGATAAATGTTTCTGTTCTACTCTTTATATCAGCGAGATTGAATCCATTATCGGATAAGAAACCTGCATATTTATGGACTAAGACTGTTCCGGCCACACCTCTTCTATCTTCTATGTTTTCGATAGATATATCATCTCTCACCACGATTGACTCACAAGAGATACCTTCCATCTCAGCCATTTCTTGCGCCATCTCAAAATTCATTACATCCCCTGCATAATTTTTCACTATTAAAAGAACACCTTCATCTGTAGCTACATGTTTGATTGCTTCTAAAATTTTATCAGGAGTAGGAGATGTAAACACTTCACCACATACAGCTGCATCTAACATACCCTCTGCCACATAACCAGCATGAGCAGGTTCGTGGCCTGAACCTCCTCCAGAAACTAAAGCAACACCTTTTGTTTTTAGTTTTTTTCTTACTACTACATTTTCACTTATTATTTCAACCGCATCATCCATTATTTCAATGCCTTTTAACATATCAGCAACAAAATTTGTTTTTTCTTTCATTAATTTCTTCATACTATGACCTCCCGATTGAATTCTATTACCTCAATACTATTATAAAACGTTTAAGGTAGTAAGCGTTAACAATATGGATATATATAAAATCCATACACAAGAGACATTATCAAGAATTCGTATTAGCTGCATTGAATAATACGTTATTCTATAAAAGTCATGTTATGCATGGATTTTTATACTAAGTTATTTATTTTATTTGATACACTCTTGTTTCAAAAGGTTTTAACTTTTGTGTTTTTTCAATATCTCTATAATTATTCAGTAATAAATCATAATCTTCAATTTTAAATGCTTTAGATATATCTGCTTCTTCACTAGTTAAATTACACATTATAATAACTTGATTGTTATCAAGCTTTCTCTTATAAGTATAAATTTGTGGATGATATTCATCTACTAATTCATAAACACCATAATTAAATACATTATTAGATTTTTTAAGTTTAATTAGCTTTTTATAGTAACTTAAAATTGAATCTTCATCTTCTAATTGTTGTTCAACATTTATACTTTTATAATTAGGATTTACATGGAACCAAGGTCTTTCTTTTGAAAATCCTGCATAATCAGTTTGATTCCATTGCATCATTGTTCTCGAATTATCTCGATTTACTTTACTGAAATCATGTAATAATTGCTCTACGTTTTCTCCATTTTCTTTTTTTAATCTAACTTCATTTTTGACTGATACATCATTAAATTCTTCTAATGATTGGAATGGATAGTTAGTCATACCTATTTCTTGTCCTTGATATATAAATGGCGTCCCTTTTTGTAAGAAATAATTCGTCGCATGACTTGTCGCACTTTCATACCAATAATGTTGATCGTCTCCCCACGTTGAAACAAGTCTTGGTTGATCGTGGTTTTCAATAAATAAAGCATTCCAACCCTTACCTTCTAATTGGTTTTGCCATTTGGTCATAACTTCTTTATATCTTTGAATGTCGAACCCTGCATCTTCAGTATTCCATAATCCTAAGTGCTCAAATTGAAATATCATATTAAATATTCCATTTTCAAACCCGACCCAATTTTCAGCATCATCTGGAGAAACACCGTTCGCTTCACCGACTGTCATAATATCATACTTATTAAAAGTTTCGTCTCTCAGCTCTCTTAAATGTTCTAAAATACCTGGCCTATTTGTATATCGCTCGAACGCAGGTTTAAAATTCGTTTCATTTTCAGCATATTCAATATCACCATCTTCAAATGATTTTTGAATATGTGTAATGGCATCTACTCTAAATCCATCAATTCCTTTATCAAACCACCAATTAATCATCTTATATAATTCTTTTCTCACATTGGCGTTTCTCCAGTTAAGGTCCGGCTGTTTTTCGCTAAATATATGTAAATAATATTCATCGGTTTCTTTTGTTTTTGCCCATGCAGATCCATTGAAAATACTTCCCCAGTTATTGGGTTCTTTATCATTCTTACCTTCTTTCCAAATATACCAGTCTCTTTTAGAGTTTTGTTTATCAGACTTGGATTCAATAAACCATGGATGTTCATCCGAAGTATGATTAATAACTAAATCTAAGATTAATTTCATACCGAGTTCATGTGTTTCTTCCAGTAATAAATCAAAATCTCCCATTGTACCAAATTCTTCCATTATATCTTGATAGTCACTTATATCGTAGCCATTATCATCATTAGGTGACGTAAAAATTGGAGAAACCCAAATTACATCAATTCCTAAATCTTTTAAATAACTTAATTTCTCTCTTATGCCGTTAATATCACCTATCCCATCGTCATTAGAATCTTTAAAACTTCTTGGATAAATTTGATAACATACAGCTTCTTTCCACCAAATACGCTCTTCCATATTTAAACATTCTCCTGTCTTTTTGTAGATGCTCTTTCTATAATCTCAGTCGGTATAATAGTGTTTTTCTTAATTATATGTGGATCTTCTATTAATTTAATCATGGCTATACCTGCTTCTTCCCCTAAATATTCAGGATGAATATTTACAACTGTTTGGGGTGGCGAAGCAGATTCATTAATGAAAGAATCATTAAATGTTGCAGTCATTACATCATCAGGAATTCTTATATTGTAGTGATACAAAGCACTTAATAAATTTATATTTAACATGCTATCTGATGTAATAATTGCGCTTGGAAATACTTCTTGTTCCTTCATTTTCTTAACGACTTCCATAATTTCATTTCTTTCAGGTCGTGCATTAAAAATATGAAATTCATTAACATTATTTTTTAAGCAAACCCTTTTAAACCCTTCAATTCGATCTATTGCCACTGCATACGAATCTGGTTCAGCAATAAAAGCTAAATGGTTATGTCCCTTATCTATCATAAACTGCGTCATTAATTCGCTCGCTTCAATATTATCGTTATCAATATGAATAATATCTCGTTCTTGTAGTTGCTTGCCTATAACAACAAACGGGAATTTATTTTTTTTAAGTAATTTTATAATTGGATCATTTTCTTTTGAATACAGCATGATAAATCCATCAATAGATTTAGATTTCATTAAACTTTCTACTTCTGCGATTAATTCTTCTGACTCAATCGCAGTGGTCATAATCGTAGAATACGCTCTTTTTTTACATGCGATAGATATGCCCATCAATACATCAGTAAAGAACGGATTTTGAGTCATTTCTTTAGATGCTGTCTTTAAAATTAATCCTATTGTTTTTGTTTTTTGAGTTACAAGTGTTCTTGCAGCTACATTAGGTTCATAACCTAATTTTCGCATAACAGCTTTTACTTTTTTCGATGTATTTTCACTGATGCTTTTATGACCGCTTATTACTCTTGAAACTGTTGAAGGGGCTACATTAGCCTCTTTTGCGACATCTTTAATTGTAACCACAAAACCACTCCTTATTATCCTTTAGTTGCACCTGCAGTTAATCCAGTGACTAAATATCTTTGTAAAAGTAAAAATACGATTGAAATTGGGATTGCTATCATCATAGCACCTGCAGCAAAAACTGTGAAATTATTACCGAACTGGTCATTTATAAAATTAAATAATCCAACTGCCAATGTATATTTTTCAGGACTTCTTAATAAGATTCTAGGTAATATAAAGTCCATGAATGGTCCCATAAAATTAAACAGTGCTACTACTGCTAATATCGGTTTAGCTAAAGGCAACATAATTGTGAAGAATATTCTCATATGCCCAGCACCATCCATTTTGGCTGACTCATCTAATTCTTTTGGTATTGTATCAAAATACCCTTTCACTAAAAACGCATTCATCGGTATTGATCCACCGATATAGATCAAAGTTAGCCCAAATAATGAATCTAAAAGACCGATAGTATTTAACAAGATATAAATAGCTACCATCGCCATTAAAACAGGAAACATTTGAAGTATTAAAAATGCTATTAACCCATATTTTCTACCTACAAATCTATATCTTGAAAAAGCATAAGACGTTAAACCTACAAATATAACTGAAAATAATGCATTTGCAGTCGCAACGATTAATGTGTTTTTATACCAAGTTAAATAATCACTAGAAGGATCTGTTAATAAAAATATATAGTTTTTTAGCGAAGCATCTTTAGGTATCATACTTGATCCATATAAATTTGAACCCGAGTTTAAAGATAATCCTAATGTCCATAATAACGGATAAATAATGATAATAAACATAACAGCCAAAATACTATACATCAAAATAGCTCTTAATATATTTTTGTTTTTCTTATTCATTAAATATCCCCCTCATCTTTAAACGTACTTGTTTTTCTAAATTGTATAAATGCAATTATTGCGATAAATATCCCAATAATTAATGAAATAGTAGCTGCCATATTATAGTTTTGCATATCGAATGTTAAGCGATAAACCCATGATATTAATATATCTGTACTTCCTGCGTTTTGGCCTGATACTGGCGGTCCACCTTTATTAAATAAATATATAAGGTTAAAGTTATTAAAATTACCTGCATATTGCATAATCAATAACGGAGCAGTTGCAAACAAAATATGAGGAAATGTTATGTTTCTAAATTTCTGCCAACTCGAAGCGCCATCCATATCAGCTGCTTCATACCAATCTGATGAAATACTTTGTAATACACCAGTAAATAAAGCAAATACAAAAGGAAAACCTAACCATACTTGAATGAATATCAAAGCTATTTTCGCCCAAAATGGATCGTTTAACCACGCTGGTGCTATACCTAATAAGGGTTGCAATATATCATTATTTATTGAACCAAAATCATCGTTAAATATTGCTGCAAATATTAAAATAGTAACAAATGATGGTACTGCCCATGGAAGAATCAATACTGTTCTAATTAATTTTTTAAACTTTACCAACGGGTGATTTACAATTATAGCCAACAATAATGCCAACACAATTTGTAAAGTTGTAGCTACTAGTGTCCATACAATTGTCCAAGTTAATACATTAAAAAAAGTTGTCTTCCAAATAGGAACAGTTAATAACGATTTAAAATTATCAAAGCCAACCCATTCTAATAAATTTCTAGGAGGTGCATTATATAAATTATAATTCGTAAAAGCTAAAAAACACATAAATAGTAATGGAAATACTACAACAAAAATTAATAAAAAAATACCTGGTGAAATCAATAAATAAGGGAATGTTTTATCCCATGTTGCAACCATACGTCCTTTACTATCTTTAATTTCGTGACCTCGGTTATATTGTTCGGCGTTTCTATATGCATCGATTATATTTACAACGTAAAGTGTGATAGCAAATGCTATAAGTATGAGGGATATAATCCCTTGCGCTAACAATACTCTTGAATCATCTAGTTTTGGCACTGTACCAAGCGTAAATAACCCCCAAAATCCAATGTTCATAAACTGATAAAAAACACTTATAAAACTAATAAAAAATATAATAAAAATACTGCCTTTTATGTATCTTTTATTATAAAATTGTCCAACACCTGGAATAACGGACAATATCCCAGCTAATTTAGGATTTCTATTCTTCATATTTGACACCTTCTTTTATTTTTTAGATGCATTCATAATTTTCACCTGTTCGTCTATATTACTTTTTGCTTCATCTAATGCTTCTTTTGAATCTTTCCCATTTGACATAAATATCGCTGCATTTCCCATAGGATCCCAGACCTGACTCATTTCTGGAATATTAGGCATTGGAACAGCATTTTGTGCTTGTTGCTCATATGGTCTTAGAAGTTCATTTTTAGATGAAACATCTGTACGTCCTGTAATTTCTTGCATATCGTCAGTATATTTCTGCATGTTCTTTTGATTTGTTAGAAATAATAATAAATCTTTAGCCCAATATTTCTCCTTACTGTACTCTGATATAAACCAACCACGAACACCTAAAAATGGTTTCATTTGTTTGCCATTATCTTTAGGTAAAATCGCTGTACCAAAATCGTCACCTAATTCTTCTTTAAACTCTGAAGTTTGCCATGGACCAGTCACAAACATGCCAACTTTTCCTTCTTTAAATAAACCAACAATGACATCTTGATCTGCTGACTTTGTGATATAACCTTTTTCATACCATGATTGCAGTCTTTTGCCACTTTCTACTACAGCTTTATCATTTACTGCTACATCTGTAGTATCAAACCCGTTATCTTTTTCTTTAAAAATGTATCCGCCTTGTGAAAATAAAAATGGGTAATTAAAGTAAAAGTTTTTAGCATCAAACATGAAACCATATTGTTTTTTATCTTTATCAGTTATGTTTTCAGCAATTTTTTCTACATCTTCCATAGTCTTTGGTGGTGTTTTTACAAGCTTTTTATTATAAACGACAGCCGTTGATTCAACTATTACTGGTAATGCTAATTGTTTACCTTCGTAGTTTAATGCATCTAATGCATCTTTTGAATATCCTTCAAGTTCTTCTTCTGTAAAATCAATTTCTGCTGCCAATCCTTGTAAGTATGCATCTCCTGCTCTATCCTGAGGTTGAAAGAATAAATCAGGTCCTTTTCCAGAGGGGCCATCTAAAGATAAATTGTCAACTTGGTCATCTTGTGCAGTGTTTTTTAGAATAATTTCTATTCCTGTTTTTTTAGTGTATTCTTTCGTTACTTCTTTATAGAAAGACATTTGCCTATCTCCATCAACCCACATTGTTAACGATTCAGGTTTTGAAGTCTTTTCATCATCATTTAAAGCTTTATCAATATCTTCTTGTGTACGTTTTGGACCACAACTTACTAATAACGTAACAACTAGTATCACTGAGCAAAATTTTATTATTCGCTTCATATGCTCTCCTTCTTTCAAGTGTTAATTTGACACTGATTTAATTTTTTATTTTTTCTCCGGTTTCTTTATCAAAGAAATGACATTTATTTAAATCGATGGCTAATTCAATTTCTTCATTAGGATTTACTACTGTTCTTGCATCTAATTTCGCTGAAAATTCAATGTCACTAAACAAACCATGTATCATTATTTCTGAACCTAATAATTCACTTACTAATACTTTTGTTTTGAATGTTGTATCCCGATGTGCTGATATAAATATTGGTTCATCGTGAATATCTTCTGGTCTTATACCAAATCTTATGTCTTTCCCATCATAACCAGCATTTGTTAATAATCTTGTCTGTCTCTCATTCAACTTAATCACTTGATCGCCTATTTCTAAGTTATCTTGATTTATTTTTGCATCGAAAATGTTCATTGCAGGTGAGCCAATAAATTGAGCAACAAACTCATTTTCTGGCGAATCATACACTTCTCTTGGTGTACCTATTTGCATGATATCTCCATCTTTCAATACAACGATGCGACTAGCCATTGTTAATGCTTCAGTTTGGTCATGTGTTACGTAAATTGTTGTCGTTTGTAGACGTTCATGTAATTTCAAAATTTCAGTCCTCATTTGAACACGTAATTTTGCATCTAAATTAGATAAAGGTTCATCCATTAAAAATACTTTAGCATCTCTAACAATCGCTCTACCTAAAGCTACTCTTTGTCTTTGTCCACCAGATAAAGCTTTAGGCTTTCTCGGTAAAAATTCTTTTAAACCTAAAATTTCTGCAGCATATTGTACCCTTTTGTCTATTTCTTTTTTATTCATTTTTCTAAGTTTTAAGCCAAAAGCCATATTATCGTATACTGTCATATGTGGATATAAAGCATAATTTTGAAATACCATCGCTATATCTCTATCTTTAGGTGCTACATCGTTCATTCTTGAACCATCAATAGAAAATTCTCCATCCGTTATATCTTCTAGCCCTGCTATCATCCTTAATGTTGTTGATTTGCCACACCCTGACGGACCGACAAACACTATAAATTCTTTGTCTTTAATATGTAAATTAAAATCATTAACCACCGTATTTCCTTTATCATAGGTTTTCTTAATATTTTCTAATTTTAAATCGGTCATATGATTCCCTCCGTTAATTGAAATCGCTTTCATTTTTAAATATAAACTTATCATATGTGTAATTTAACAATTTGTCAATGAATTTTACGCAAACGTTTGCATTTATATTTACATACATATATTAGCTTTATAAATATTTATCTATAATCTAGCGCAAACGTTTGTTTTAATAATGTATTTTATTGTTGCAATTTTAGTTCATAGGGTGTACTATATGAAAAGTAATAAGTACAGGAGGTGTACTAATGGAAAATAATGAATTAAAAAAAGCATTTAACCTATTTCAAGAATCTATTGTTAACATTCATAGCGAAGTAGCAAAAATTTTAAATAAGTCTGGGTTAGATGAAGTAATCTCTAAAGAACAATTTCAAACTCTAAAAATTATTAAAGAATCTCCTAAATGTACATTTAGCTTTATAGCTCAAAGACAAGGTGTTTTTAAAACAGCAATATCTAACAGAATTAATAAACTAAAGCATTTAGATCTTATTTCAATCCAACAAGGTGAAGATAAAAGAGAAAAATCTGTATTGCTAACTGAAAAAGGATTATCTCTTGTTAGTCGTACTGAAGATATAATCTATGAAACTTTTAGTCGTAAATTATCTTCTCATTTCTCTGATCAAGAAATCATCACATTCGTTAAACAGCTCCAAAAAGCAAACAATCTTATAACTGGAAAGGATAATGCTAAACATGTTTGATGATATAAAAAACTTATGGACACATAAATTTATGCTCATTTCTTTAATAGCAATCATGCTTTTACCGCTTATTTATAGTTCTGTATTCGTGGGGTCTTTATGGGATCCTTATGGTAAAACTGACGAATTAAAAATATCAATAGTCAATTATGATAAAGGCGGCGAAATTAATGGTGAGAAGACGAATATAGGTAATGACGTCGTTGATAAATTAAAGGATAATGATAAATTCAAATGGGAGTTTGTAGAACAATCTACTGCAGATAAACATTTAGAACGCGGTGAATCTTATGCAGTTATAACAATACCTGAAAATACAACTAAAAACGCTGGGTCCATGTTAGATAAATCTCCAGAAAAAATTGATTTAAATATTAAAACAAACCCTGGATATAGTTATACTGGTTCTCAAATTGCAACTAAAGCAGTAACAGCAGTTGAAGATAACCTAAGTAGTTCTATTCGAGACAAATACATTACAGAAGTATTTAATGGCATGAATAAACTTACAGATGGTTATAAAGATACCTCTAAAGCTTTAGGACAAATGTCTGATGCAGAATCCCAACTTATAGATGGTAATCAACAAGTTGAATCTGGGTTAGAACAAATGGCACCTATGGCCGGAGCTCAAGGAGAGCAACTTCTACAAGGTAGTAAGCAAGTATCACAAGGTCTAAACGAACTACAAGCTAATAATAATAAATTGAAAGATAATATTGATAAAGCTATTAAACAGTCTGAAGGTCAATATTTTAATAAGAAAAATACAGATTCCATCAATAAACCAGTTAAATCAAGTGAAAACGACTTAACTGAAGTAGATAATTATGGTCAAAGTTTCGCACCATATATTCTTGCATTAAGCTTATATGTCGGAGCAGTAGCCTTTGCTGCAGTTTATCCAATAGATAAACGTATGGGAGATTCAACAGGAATCAAATGGTGGTTAAGTAAATTTGTTATTTATTTCTTACAATCTGTAGGTTCAGCACTCGCACTAGCAGTACTATGTCTATATATATTTGATATGGATATCGCCAACCATGGATATTTCACACTGACACTTCTATTATGGAGTTTAGCAGCTTATATGATTGTTACTTTCTTAACTGTAGTATTAGGTAATATCGGTAAATTCTTAGCAATCATATTATTAATTTTACAGTTAGGTTCAAGTGAAGGTACTTTCCCTATTCAATTATCAGGCAAGTTCTTCCAAGACTTACATCCATTTTCTCCAATGAGCTATGTCATTAAAGCATTAAGAGAAAATATATTTAACTTTACAAGCGACGTAACGTACTTACAATCTATGTTGATTATTGGAAGTATCGCAATTGTTTTTGCATTACTATCAATGCTTGTTTATACAATACGTTCTAAATATCCAAACTTTAGACGTAAAGCAAACGAAAACGATTATTAATATAGCTACGTATCCCTATTTAAAAAGAAGCTGGAACATTATAAATGTTCCAGCTTTTTTGATTTTAGGTTAGAAAAAGTAAATTCGTGAGTCTATTTAATCGTAAATCCAACAAGAGAGGATCTATTTGGATTTTCGACTTTATTAATCCAACAACATGCCCTCTATTTGGATTTTCGACTTTATTAATCAGTCAAGTCCATATTTATGTGTAATATCTTTAGAAGTAATCAACCTTTGGTTTTT
>X87_Garden_Dormouse__coassemble_89_pt1 | contig 20704 bp, 19 predicted proteins | sample X87_Garden_Dormouse__metabat2_low_PE_004 | metagenome-assembled genome bin X87_Garden_Dormouse | reverse complement strand
ATCTAATTCAACTTGAAACTGTTCTTCTTTATATTTAATATATGGAATATCATTCGTTTTCATTAAATTGATTAATTGTTCTACTTTTTCTATACTCATTTTTATTTCCCCTTTATTAATTGTCCTAATTTTTTAGATTTAGGTCTAATAAAATCTAATGATTTGAATTTTTTAATCTTTATTAGGTCTAAATCACGTCTCACCTTGTTTGAATATTCTTTGTATGATTCATTGGCTTCTTCGACTGAAATCCATTTAAATGTTATTTCATCATTTGCCTTTAATTGAGACAATCTTTCTCTGCCCACGAAACTAACTGTAGCTATCTTAGTGTAGCCACCTATTGTTTGTCTGTCGTTTAGAAGAATAATAGGTTGGCCATTGCTTGGTATTTGGACGCTACCAGGTGCAATTGGTTCAGATATAATATCCGCACTATCCAGATGTTCTAAGTTAGATTCTCCGATTATTCGATAGCCCATCCTATCTGACATATCCGAAATCTTATAAACTTGTTCTGTTAATAACCTTTTTGAAGCATCAGTAAACTGGTCGAATTGTAATCCTTTTATTATTGGTATAATATATTTTTCCTCGTCTTCTTCAACATTAAACTTATTACCTATGACGTCTTGGTTTAAATTTTTATCTTTAAAGCTTAAAGTGTCACCAGACTTTAATGTTCTACCTTTGTACCCACCTATACCACTACGTGTATGAGTTGATAAACTACCTAAAATAGGATCAATATTCAACAATTTATGAAATGCTAAGTATCCTCTTGTTCCTTTAGTGATTTGCTTAATATTTAAAACTTGACCTTTATCTACAAAAATTGCAGTATTTACCGGTACAGTTAAATCATCTAAATATATTTCAGCGTCATATGCGACAAATGTAATAATGTTTGATTCTGAAAATTTCAATGTCGGACCATTTAAAGTAACTTCTAACACAGCTGAATTTTCATTATCTACCAATGCAGTAGCTAATTTATAAAAATATTGATTCATAACGCCAGCAACTGAAAAACCATCTTTTTCATGTTTATACCTACCTAAATCTTGTACTGTTGTAAACAATCCAGGTTTTATTACTTTCATCTCACTTCACCAACTAACTGATTATAATCATACGTACCATCTAATATCTCTTTCTCAATTTTGTTATAAGTTTCTTCGTCTATTGATTCAAAAGAAATATAGTCTCCAGCTTCATATAAAATCATTGGATTACGATTTAAATTAAATACATCTATAGGTGTCCTACCGATAATTTGCCATCCCCCTGGAGATTCTTTAGGGTATAAACCAGTTTGGTTATTAGCAATCCCAACAGATCCGGCTGCAATTTTCTTTCTCGGTGTTTCCTTTCTCGGTGTATGTATTTTCTTGTCTAATCCACCTAAAAATGGAAATCCTGGTAAAAATCCTATAGCATATATTAAATATTGCCCACCAGTGTGAATATTAATAACATCCTCTTTTGTTATATTTGCATGATCTGCAACTACATTTAAGTCCGGTCCATATTGCTCCCCATAAACAACTGGTAATGTAATGCACTTTTTAGATTGGTTAGATGATTTTTTAGTTTTTTCTATTTCGTTTAATTTCAAGTCTTCTAACAATTGCTCATATGTAAAATTCAAACCATCAAACTCAACCATAATAGAATTATACGAAGTTGTAACACTTAGTACACCTGGATGATTTAATTCTTCTAGTTGCATAGCTAAAAATGAAATTTTTTCTTTTACATCAGGATTAATTTCATTTTTATCATAAATCATGAAATGTGTTTCGCTAATCGCTTTTATATTCAATTTTACACCCCTTTTTATTAGCCATAATAATCAGACTATTTAAATTAATACTTCACTATAATAACATGAATTAAATCAAAACAAAAAGGCTGTTTATACATTTAATGGAAATGCGTAAACAGCCTTTTTATATTTTGTAAAAATATTTAGTCTATTTTTACTATTTTAACTTTCATTTCATTACCATTTGGTAATGGAACATTTACTTCTTGATTTAATTTTTTACCTATTAATGCTTTAGCAATTGGAGATTCGTTAGAAATTTTACCTTCAAATGGGTCTGCTTCAGCTGAACCTACTATTTTGTAACTTTCTTCTTCGTCGCCTGGTATTTCTGTAAAAGTAACTGTTCTACCAATTTGAATTTCATTTTTAGCACCATTATCTTCGATAATTTGAGCGTGACGAATCATATTTTCTATTTTTTGAATTTCTTGTTCAATAAAGCCTTGCTCATCTTTTGCTGCATCGTATTCTGAATTCTCAGATAAGTCACCAAAGCTACGAGCAACTTTTATTTTTTCAACGACTTCTGGTCGTTTAACTGTTTTTAATTCTTCTAATTCTTGTTCTAATTTTTCAAAACCTTCCTGTGTCATAGGAAATTCTTTTTGTGTTTCCATTCTTCCATCTTCCTTTACTTTGTAATTATTTAGATATTTTGGACTAATGATTGAATCTTAGTCGTCATGATGTCTATTGCAACCTTATTACTACCACCTTCAGGGATAATGATGTCTGCATATTTTTTTGTAGGTTCTATAAATTGAATATGCATAGGTCTAACAACTGATAGGTATTGATCTATTACTGAATCCATTGTACGTCCACGCTCTTTAATATCTCTCGTTAAACGTCGAAGTATTCTAAGATCAGCGTCAGTATCAACATAAATCTTAACATCCATCAAATCTCTTAAATCTTCATTTTCTAAAGCGAATATACCTTCAAGTATAATTACATCTTTAGGTTCGAACCTAATTGTCTTATCACTTCTAGTATGATTTGAATAATCATAAGTTGGAACTTCAATTACATTTCCCTCTTTAAGATTTTTTAAATCATTCACTAACCTTTCGTTATCGAAAGCAAATGGATGATCATAATTTGTCTTCAACCTATCTTCAAAAGACATATGTGATTGATCTTTATAATAGTAATCTTGTTCAATTAAAGCAACACTATATCCATCTAAATCTTTCATTATCTCGGATGTTACAGAAGTTTTCCCTGAACCAGAACCCCCTGCAATACCTATTATTGTTGTCTTTCCCATCAAACTAATCCCTTTCTCATCATATTATTTGGGTATATTGGATGATCCACTTTAATTTGTATTATTTGTAGTGGATGTCTCGCTGCATCTAATTCCACGCCATCTTCGTCATATATTTTATCAATAACTTGTGTGAAATTATCAATTTCAGGTCCAAAGAATTCAATTTTCTGACCAGGCTTAAAATAATTTCTTTGTTGAATAGTTGCAATTTGTGATTCTGGGTCATAGTCTATCACTAAACCACAAAAATCAAAAGGTGTTTTTTTATTTGCTTCGCGGCCAAACATTTGCTCTTCAAAATGAGGGACACCTTCAAAGAATGCTGGAGCTGTATCTCTATTAGCACATTTATCAAGTTCAACTAACCATTCTGGATCAATTTTAAAGTTCTCTGGATCTTCAGCGTAGCTATCGATAACTTTTCTATAAACGGATACAACTGTTGCGATATAGTGCATAGATTTCATACGACCTTCAATTTTTAAAGAATCAATACCGATGTCCATCATTTTAGGTATAGATTCGATTAATTTCAAGTCTTTTGGACACATTGCAAACGGTGTAGTATCTTCACCGCCAAAATAAGGCTCTAATTCGCCATCTTCTTCAACTGTTATTAAATCATAATCCCAACGGCAACTTTGACAACAACCACCTCTATTTGAGTCTCTCGCTGTCATATGATTGCTTAATGTACATCTGCCAGAGTATGCAATACACATAGCACCGTGGATGAAAGTTTCTATTTCAATATCTACTTTTTCTTTCATTTCACGCATTTCTTCAGCACTAGTTTCACGAGCTAACACTACTCTTTCTAAGCCTTCTTCTTTCCAATATTGAACAGCGCGATAATTAGATAATGACTGTTGTGTACTTAAATGAATTTCTAAATTAGGCGCAACACGTTTACATGTTTCAATAATAAGTGGATCGGCAACTATTATGCCATGAGCACCTGTATTACTTAATCCTTTTAAGTAATCTTCCAAGCCTGGAATATTCTCATCATGAGCAAATATGTTTGTCGTAACGTATATTTTAGCACCATATTTATCAGCAAACTGAACACCTTCAGCTATCTCTTCCATAGTGAAATTATCAGCATTAGATCTCAACCCATATTCTTGTCCACCTAAAAAGACAGCGTCTGCACCATAATGGACAGCAATTTTTAATTTTTCTAAATTGCCTGCAGGTGCTAGTAATTCTGGTTTTTTCAATTTTGATTTACGACTAGCGCCAATAGGTTCTAATACTTTCATTTTAATCATTCCTTTAATCTAACTTAGTAAACTGTTTGTTTAAATAAGAAACCTTGATCCATTGGACGATGATCTTTTTGAACATCTTCAATAGGCTCTAATAACATAAATTTTTCATCTTCATACAATTCTGGGTCTTCGTTATATAAATCGATGGCTTGTCTATACTGCTCTGTAGCTACATTTATATATTCTTCTGTTTGTAAAACACCATCAATTTTTAAACTGTCAATATTTGCTTCTAATAGCTCTTCTAAATCTTCAATTAAACAAATATCATTAGGGCTCATAATATGCGTACCATTGCTATCTTCATAAATTGGATATTTATTACTTCGTTCTTCATCATACAATAGCATATCTTTATTTTCTTTTCTGTTTTCTATCTTCATTACTTTATCTTGATACATAAAGTAATTACCTAGCAGTTTACGTTTAGATTGGAACATACATGTCATTCCATGAACTTGCACTTCTATTTCCACATTGCTGTTTTTCTTTATTTCGATTACTTCTTCTATGCTTAGTTCACGTGCAAGAACTGCTCTATTAGCACCGCGTTCTCCCCAATAATTACATTGGAAATGATTTGTGACAATAGTTTCAGCATTCCAATTTAAAGGTATTGGGTTCTCTTGTTCTTTTACTGCCATCAATACTGCAGGATCTCCAAAAATAATGCGGTCAACGTTTAATTCATGCAATAAATCAATATATGCTTCTAAATCAGCTATATGTTCATTATGAAAAATAGCATTTACAGCTACATATGCTTTTTTACCATGTTCATGAATAATTTTAATAGCCTCACGTAATTCGGGTTCTTTAAATTCTCCTGCTAGTCTTAAGCCAAATTTTTCTTCACCAATGACAAACGCATCTGCACCTAATTCAATTAAAGTCTCAATGTGGTTGATTGACTTAGGCGTAACTAGTAATTCTGTCATACTTCTAACTCCTTTTTAGAAATAGCTATGCCATCTCCTACGTTCATTAAAGTTGTCTTATAGTCTTTGCGATTTATTAACCACTCATTATAATTTTTAACTTTTTTAACCATTTGTCTTACATTTCTACTTCTAACAATATCGATATCACTTACAAATCCATGATATAAAATATTATCAGTAATAATGACCCCATCATTTTTTAAAAATGGCTCATATAGCTCGAAAAACTTTTGTGATTGAGCCTTAGCTGCATCAATAAATATCATATCAAATTTAATTTCATTTGGAATGAATTTTTCTGCTTTTAAAGCATCAGCGAAAATGGGATGAACTTGATTTTCAAAACCATATTGTTTTATATTGCGAGCAGCTAGCTCATACATTTCTTCATTTCTTTCAATAGTCCAAACTTTAATATCGTTATGACATGAAGCGAAATGCATTGCACTATATCCAATAGCTGTACCAATTTCTAAAATATTTTTAGCTTCTTTTATTCTAATAATTTGTTTTACAAATTCGGTCGATATCTTATCCATAATTGGGACATTATGTTGAGCAGCATACGGTCTCAAATCATCAATTTGAGATGAGTTTTGAAATAACAATTGTTCAATATACTCTATATCTTTATCCATGTCATGACTTCCTTACACTTGAATATAATAAAAAACCCAACTAGTTTATATAACTAGTTAGTATGTCTCACTCATTTATTTATATGGTTTTATAAACATTAGATATTTTATCACATAATGACATAAATAGTAAGAGTAAATTTAAAACAAGAACGCTTATAATCAGTTTCAGCGTTCTTGCTTTAATATTTTATTTAGATTGGTTTTCTTTTTGTTCTTTTAAACTAGATGAGAATAATACTTTACCACTATTGTTTTTTGTAAAATAATAGTAATCCGTATCTGGTGGATTAATTGTTGTACTAGCTGTTTCTTCAGAAATATTGCTTATTGGTCCAATTGGAATACCCTTGTGTGTATAAGAGTTATATTTGGAGTCATTATTAAAGTCACTTTCTGACAAATCCTCATTTGGTTCTTTTCTAACTGCATATCTAACAGTCGCGTCAGAATCTAAAGCACTTTGCGGGTTATTTTCTATTCTGTTTATTAATAACGAAATATATCTTGATTTGTCAGTTATCTTCTTCATTTCCGACTCAACTATTGAAGATAATGTCATATATTCATGGAATGTAATTTCAGTTTCTTGGTAGTTTTTTGTTATCTTAAAAGCACCATTGTCTTTATATTTCTTAAATGTAGTGTCATAAGTATTCTTCAACATTTCATCTATAATATCATCTAATGATACATCACTTTCTGAATATTGATATGTATTCGGAGCTAAATACCCTTCTAAAGGATATCTAATATCTTTATTCATTATCTCGTCAGTTAACATGTCAGGATATTTTTTTTGGAATTTCTTTATGTAGTCTCTATCCCGCATTTTCTTCTTAAAAGTTTCTCTTGATATTGAAGTGTTCTCTTCTACTACTCCCGCTATTAGTTCAATTGTAGAACCTTCTTTTATTTCAAATTGAACTGCAGTTTTTAAATAAACTTTACCAGATTCTAAACTTTTCGCTATTTCTTTGAGCGTCATAGATGGCGAAAACTTATATTCACCTGCTTGAAAGCTAGAAATATTATTTAATTTTAAATAATATTTGAATGTCGTAGCGTTTCTTATAATATTTTTATCTGCAAGTTGGTGACTTAACGTTTCAGTCGTAGTATTTGGATTAACAGTTATGATGATTTTTTCATTGCTGTCAGCATTTACTGGTCTCGTATTTACTCCTGCAACAATTAACCCTATTAAAACTGTTAGTATAAATAATAAGAAAAGGATGACTAAAATCGTTAAACTTATATACTTAGATAACAACCTTGCATCTTTATAAATACTATTTTTCTTCATAAGCCACTTTTACTCCTTAGATAAATAAATTGTCCCTAATGATTATATCACATTAGGGACAAAGTGTACTATTACAAGTGAAGTTTAGATATCATCCATTTCAGTGTTTACGATTTCTTCAATCATATCCCACTCTTCATCTGTTTCAACTGGTAATAATTTTCCGCCTTCACCGTCATCATTAGCTTCATTAATCATTGGAATCAGTTCAATTTCTTCGTCTTGATCCGAACCTTCTTCTGCTAAGATGATATATTCTTTTTTGAATTCAGGATGGTAGAATTCTAACACTTTACGATAAAGAACTTCGTTATTATTCTCATCGATTAAAGTTAGTAATTCCTCTTCGTTATTAATTTCTAAATGTCCTTCATGATTTTGTTCACTCATTATTAATTCTCCTCTGTATGCGTTATTTAATAGAATCCAAATAACCTTGTAATATAAATACTGCAGCCATTTTATCTATTACTTTTTTTCTTTTTTTACGAGATACGTCCGCTTCAAGTAATGTTCGTTCAGCGCCGACAGTACTTAATCTTTCATCCCACAATTTCAACTTCAAATCAGGTCTTTTCTTCTCTAATAATTCTTTAAAGTAGATGGAAGCTTCACCACGTGGGCCGATTGAATTATTCATATTCTTAGGCAATCCAATAATGACAGTGTCAACATCATATTGATCTATAATTTTGATTAATTCATCAAAGCCAAAATCTTCTGTTTCTTCGTTAATTTGGAGTGTATCGATACCTTGAGCTGTCCATCCCATAGCGTCACTTACAGCTACACCTATAGTCTTACTTCCAACGTCTAAACCAATTATCCTCTTGTTAAGCATTGAATTCATTTTCTTGCTTTAAATAAGTTGATACTAGTTCTTCCATTATATCATCTCTGTCTAAGCGTCTTATTTGATTTCTAGCTTCATTGTGTCTAGGGATATACGCAGGATCACCAGAAAGTAAATATCCAACAATTTGATTCACTGGATTATATCCTCTTTCTTCTAAAGTGCGATAAACATTTTGTAGTACTGTTTTGACATCTTCTTTTGGAAATTCATCATAATTAAATTTCATTGTTTTATCAAAATTATTCATCTTTTTTTACACTCCTTAACTCCATTAACTTAGTATTAATTATATCATATTCCTTTAATACTTAAAATTATAGAGTTTTAATGTAGTTTTTAACAAACTGTAATGCTTCTGTTACTTTGGAAGGATCAGTACCGCCACCTTGTGCCATATCAGGACGACCGCCACCTTTACCATTTGTAATTTGAGCAGCTTCTTTAATGATATCTCCTGCTTTAACTTTATCTGTTAATGATTTTGGAACTGAAGCTACTAATGATACTTTTTCGCCGTTAACACTTGCTAACAACAATACGGTATCTTGCATTTTTGATTTATAGTCATCCATAATTGTTCTCAATACTTTTGGATTTTCTGCTTCAACTTGTGTAGACAATACTTTTATACCGTTAATTTCTTCTACACTTTCTTCAATATTACCTGTTTTTAAATCCGTAATAACTTTATTTTTATGTTGAAGTTCTTTTTCTAAGTCTTTAATTTGTTGTTGAATTTGATCGATTTTTTCTATTGTTCTATCTTGCTCTTTTACTTTAACATGACTCATTACATCGTTAAGAATTTGCTCTGTTTCTTTTAATGTTTCGTATGCTACCTTGCCAGTTACTGCTTCTATTCTTCTTACACCTGCACCAGTACCTGATTCTGAAACGATTTTAAACAATCCAATTTCGCTTGTGTTTTGGACATGTATACCACCACAAAGCTCAATAGAGAATGGCGACATATCTACAACGCGTACAATATCACCGTATTTTTCACCGAATAATGCCATTGCACCTTTTTCTTTAGCTTTATCGATAGACATTTCTTCAATTTGGACTGCAATGTTTTCCCAAATTTTTTCGTTCACTATTTGCTCTATTTGTTCTAATTCTTCAGCAGTTACTTGTCCAAAGTGAGAGAAATCAAATCTTAATCTTTCGCTTTCAACTAATGAACCAGCTTGGTTAACATGATTTCCTAATACTTCTTTTAATGCTGCATGTAATAAATGGGTAGCAGAATGATTTTTTGTAATACTTCTTCTTTCATCTTTATTTACAAATGCATCAACTGTAGTGCCTACATGAACTTGTCCAAATGTAACATGACCAGTGTGTAAGTTTTGACCATTTGGTGCTTTAGTAACTTCTGTCACTGCAATTTCGAATTGATCATGTCTAATGATTCCTGTATCGGCAACTTGTCCACCAGAAATTGCATAAAATGGCGTTTCTCTTAAAATAAATTGTATCGTTTCTCCACTTTCTGCTTCTTCACATATTTCGCCATTTAGAATAATATCTGTAATTTCTGTTTTTATTTCTGTTTTATCATAACCAACAAATGTGCTCGGTGTTGTTAATTTACTCAACACTTCATTTTGAACTTGCATAGATTGCGTTTTTTGACGAGCTGCTCTTGCTCTTTCTCTTTGCTGACGCATTTCATCCGCAAAGCCTTCTTCATCTATTGATATACCTTCTTGAGTTGTGATTTCTTCTGTTAACTCAATTGGGAAACCGTAAGTATCATAAAGTTTAAATGCATCTGAACCTGATAATATATGATTATTCTCTTTAGCTTTAAGCATCATCGTGTTAAGAATCGCAAGACCTTCTTCTAAAGTTTCATGGAAACGGTCTTCTTCTGATTTAACTACTTTCTTGATGAAATCGCTTTGTTCTTTTACATTTGGATAGTATGGTTCCATTATTTCTGCAACAATATCAACTAGTTTATATAAGAATGGTTCATTAATTTTTAAACTTTGGCTAAAACGTACTGCTCTTCTTAATAACCTTCTTAATACGTATCCACGACCTTCGTTAGCAGGTAGTGCGCCATCACTAATAGCAAAACTAATCGTTCTAATATGATCAGAAATAACTTTGAATGCTGTATCTTGTTCTTTATTTTCTCGATATTTCAAACCACTAATAAGTTCTACTTGTTCAATAATTGGAATAAATAAATCAGTATCATAGTTTGTTGGAACATCTTGAGCAATAGATGTCATTCTTTCTAGACCCAATCCCGTATCAATATTTTGATTAGGTAATGGTGTATATGTGTGATCACTATTATGGTTAAACTCACTGAATACTAAATTCCAAACTTCTAAGTAACGCTCGTTTTCTCCACCTGGATACATTTCTTCTTCAGGATCTTCTTGTCCATATGTTTCACCGCGGTCATAAAAGATTTCAGTATTAGGTCCAGACGGTCCTTCACCTATATCCCAAAAGTTACCTTCGATTCTAATAATTCTACTCTCTTCCAAACCAATCATGTCATGCCACAAATCATAAGCTTCTGTATCTTCTGGATGTATCGTAACGTACAGTTTTTCAGGATCCATAGCCATCCAACGTTCGCTTGTTAAAAACTCCCATGCATATTGAATAGCTTCTTTTTTGAAATAGTTACCAATTGAGAAATTACCTAACATTTCAAAGAATGTATGATGTCTTGCTGTAAACCCTACATTTTCAATATCGTTTGTACGAATTGCCTTTTGAGCGTTAACAATTTTAGGATTTTTAGGTATTTCACGGCCATCGAAATATTTCTTCAATGTCGCAACCCCAGAATTTATCCATAATAACGTATCATCATCGATAGGTACTAAAGGTGCTGATGGTTCAACCATATGCCCTTTTTCTACGAAGAAATCAATGTACATCTGTCTTATTTCACTAGCTTTTAAATTTTTCATTCAAATCACTCCTCAAAATAAATAAAAAACGCCCATCCCTAAAAAAGGGACGAACGTATCGCGGTACCACCCTAGTTATGACACAATGTCATCACTTTAAGTTTATTTGATTATAGTTCAAAGAAGCAGCGTTCAATAAATAATGTCATGTTTTTCACCAACCAACATGTCTCTCTAAGCGATTATTTATTTACTCCTCTTCTTTTCTTATTCTATTTGATTATAAGCAGAGTTATTTTGTATGTCAATTATTTCATGAAGTCATAAGGTGTTTTATTTTGCATGTTTATCATTGGATCAACTTCATACATATTTTCTTCTGTCAGTATCAAATTTTTGATTTCAGTTGGTTCCTCTGTATCATCATTACTAAAATACAGTTTAAGTTTTGTATCGAAAGACGTCATACGTCCATTTCCTAATGTTTTAATACCTTGATTAAAAGCATTTTCCTCACCACAGACAACTAAAGACTGTTTTGCTCTTGTTAAACCAGTATATAAAATGTTTTTCTGTAACATTCTAAAGTATTGTCTAACAATAGGCATGATAACAATCGGAAATTCCGAGCCTTGTGATTTATGAATTGAACAACAATATGCATGTGTAACCTCTGATAAATCTTGTTTCGTGTAAGTTATTTCATTTCCCTCATAATCAACGATAATAACATCTTTCCCTAAAGCATTTTCTTCAGCTTTATATACGCCTATAACAACACCAATATCACCATTAAACACGTTATCGTCCGGTCTATTAATAAGCTGTAGTACTTTATCCTGTTCACGATACTCTACTTCACCGTATTGTAAAAACCTTGTTTCTTCAGTTTTAGGATTTAAAATGTCTTGAAGTAATTGATTTAACTTATTGATACCTGCTGGACCACGATATATTGGCGCAAGAACTTGAATATCTTGCATATTATATCCTTTTTTAACTGCACCTTGAACAACTTTTTCAACGACTGAAGCAATTTGGTTACTGTTACAACTGATAAATGAGCGGTCATGATGTTTTTCATTAATAGAAACTGGAATATTATTTTTTATTTTATGTGCTAAATCAATGATTGATGAACCTTCTTGTTGCCTATATACTTCTGTTAAGTTCACACGTGGAATGACTTTTGAATCAATTAAATCTTTGAATATTTGACCAGGTCCAACTGAAGGTAATTGATCTTCATCACCTACAAAAATAATTTGCGCATAATCAGGTACTGCTCTTAAAAATTGGTACATTAACCATGTATCAACCATAGACATTTCATCCAATATAATTAAATGAGCATGTATATCATTATCTAATACATCATCAGGTTGAGTATCTTTACTCCAACCTATCAATCTATGGATAGTCATGGCTTCTAAACCAGTTGATTCACTTAATCTTTTAGCTGCTCTTCCTGTTGGAGCTGCTAAAACTATTGGAAAATCAGTTCCTTCTTGATAATCATCATAATCCAAACTAACGCCATGAATTTCAGAATATAGCTCACATATTCCTCTTATAACAGTCGTCTTACCTGTACCAGGACCACCTGTTAATAACATCATTTTATTATTGATGGCTGTTTCGAGTGCATTCTTCTGCCCTTCAGCATAAGAAACGTCATTCATGTCTTCTATTTCACCAATATGAAGTTGTAAATCACTTTTTTCAATTTCTTTTAAATCTTCTTGGTGTTGATACAATCTATGCATAATTTGAACACTTTTAGCTTCTGAGTAATATAAAGATGGCATGAAACAATTATTGTCTTCTATTATAATTTTACTTTCTTCACTCATCTCAACGATAACATCATTAATTTGCTCTTTTGCTACAACTTCAGGTTGGTTATGATTTAATAATTCATATGCACCATTGATTAAAATATCAATCGGTAAAAATGTATGACCGTTTTGTAACGATTGCTGATCTAAATAGTAATTCACACCCGCCACAACACGTTCATTATGGTCTTTTGAAATACCAATTTGTTCAGCGATTTGGTCTGCTCTTTGAAAACCAATACCATTTATATCCATAACTAATCGATAAGGAGACTGTTTTATGATGTTCATTGTTTCTTCTTTATACGTTTGATAAATACTCATGGCTAGTTTAGGTCCAAACCCTAATTCATTTAACTTTATCATGATGCGTTCTATCGCTTGATTTTCTCTTATAGATTCTACTATAGTACTACGTTTTTGTTTGTTTAATTTAGGTATTTCTTCTAATACATCTGGATCATCCAATATTTTTTGTAGTGCATTTTCACCCAATTTATTGACGATTGTCTCTGCAGTTTTCTTACCTATTCCTTTAAATAAATCACTGGACAAATAATGAATGACACCTTGTTTCGTTTGAGGTAATTCTTTCTCGAAAGTGTCAGCTTGAAGTTGCTTTCCATATTTAGGATGTTCAATAACCTTACCTTTAAAAAGATAAGTTTCACCTTCTACAATTTGAGGAAAATACCCTACTATAGTGACTTCATGGTCAAAATCTTCATTTGAATCCATCACATCAACTTTTATAACAGTGTAATAGTTATCACTATTTTGAAATAATATTCTAATAACTTCACCTTTAACATGTGAAAGATCAAATAAAGATAAATTTTCCAATGCTAGTCCTCCTCTGACATTTGTTCAAACATTTTAATTGCGTGTCCACTTAATAAATGGTCCGGTTGTATCTCTACTGCTTTATTGAAGTATTGTAACGCTTCTTCAGCATCTTCATTTTTCATATATTTTGCTAATCCTAAATTATATAATGCATCCACATGTTGTGAATCTTTTTCAAGCACATTTTCTAATTGCGTTATGGCTTCTCCAAACATTTCTACTTGGCAAAGTGTTAAACCATATTGAAAAGCTATTTCTAAATCATCTGGTTTTAGTTCATGAGCTCTCATAACGTATGGCATTGCTTCAGTATGTGCTCCTAATTCGTTAAAACACATGCCTAACATAAAGTTAGTATCTGAATCATTTAAACCTTTTTGAATAGCAAATTGATATAATTTAACAGCTTCATCAAATCTTTGTTGATTGTAATATAAATTCGCTAAACTATAATATGCACCACCGTGCTCTTCATTTATAGTAATAGCTTTTTGGAAGAATTTTTCTGCTTTTTCTAGTTCATCCGCTTCAGCCAAAATAGTACCCGCATTAATGTAATTCGTCACTTCATTTGGATTCTCTTCTATATTTTCAAATAAACATTTGAGTGCTTCATCAAATTTTTTATTTTCTATTAATTCTACGATTTCATTTTCGTTATGCATGATTTAACTCCTTTAAAATTATCATTGACTACCATTATAACAAAATTAAAAAGAGGTGTATCTTAAAAGATATCACCTCTAAAAATTTTATACCATATAGTCTAATTGCTTTTCAGTTTTATATACTTCATCAATTGTAGCGCCACCTAAACAAACTTCACCATCATATAATACGACAGCTTGTCCAGGTGTAATTGCTCTTACTGGTTCTTCAAAAATGACTTTAATTTGGTTATCTGAAATTTTTTCTACTGTAACATTTGTATCTTTTTGTCTATATCTAAATTTTGCAGAACACTGAATTGGTGTGCTGAAATCTAATTCATTGATGAAAGAAATATCAGAAGCGATTAAGTAATCACTATATAAAGCTTCATGGTGAAAGCCTTGTTCAACATATAACACATTATCTTTAAGGTTTTTACCTACAACAAACCATGGATCTCCGTCTCCGCCAATTCCTAGACCATGTCTTTGTCCAATTGTATAATACATTAAACCAGTATGTTCTCCCATATCTACACCATCAAGTGTTTGCATTTTACCATTTTGAGCAGGTAAATATTGAGATAAAAATGTTTTAAAGTTTTTTTCGCCGATAAAACAAATACCCGTAGAATCTTTCTTTTTAGCAGTTGCTAAATCTTGTTCTTCTGCAATTTTTCGTACTTCACTTTTTTCTAATTCTCCTAATGGGAACATAACTTTAGAAAGTTGTTCTTCTGTTAATTGGTTTAAGAAATAAGTTTGGTCCTTATTATTGTCTACGCCTCTAAGCATTTCTACTTTATCGCCATCGCGTCTTACACGAGCATAATGACCTGTAGCAACATAATCTGCTCCAAGTTTTAAAGCATGATTTAAAAATGCTTTGAATTTAATTTCTTTATTACACATAACATCAGGGTTTGGTGTTCTTCCTTTTTTATACTCATCTAAGAAATACGTAAACACTTTATCCCAATATTCTTTTTCAAAATTTACTGCATAATAAGGAATATCTAATTGGTTACATACTGCAATAACATCATTATAGTCTTCAGTAGCTGTACAGACACCATTTTCATCAGTGTCATCCCAATTTTTCATAAATATGCCTACGACATCATAACCTTGTTCTTTTAATATATGCGCAGTTACAGAACTATCTACGCCCCCGCTCATACCTACGACTACACGGGTAGATTGATTATTCATTTTCTTCCTCCTTAAATTGATGATATATTTTCATAATTGCACTTACAATATAGTTAATCTCTTCTTCAGTTGTCTCTAATCCAAAACTAAATCTTACAGATTTTTTCGTTCTTTCTTCATTGCCAAACATCGCTTGTAGTACATGAGATGGTAGTGTAGATCCAGCTGTACAAGCAGAACCACTTGAAACATAAATATTAGACATATCCAATAACGTAAGCATTGTTTCAACTTCTATAAATGGAAAGTATAAATTCGTTATATGGCCGGTTGTATCTGTCATACTTCCATTAAGTTCAAATGGTATCGCATTTTGTTGTAATCCTACGATTAAATTTTGCTTTAAATTCATTAAGTGTACATTGTGATAATCCATATTTTCATTAGCTTCAATTATAGCCGTTGCCATTCCACAAATATAAGGAACATTCTCAGTACCTGCTCTTCTCTTTAGTTCTTGTTCTCCACCTTGAATAAATGTATTAAACTGAATATCCTTTTTAACAAGCAAAGCACCTATACCTTTTGGACCACCAAATTTATGAGCTGTAATACTTAGCATATCCATAGGCATTTCATTAAAATCAATAGGCATATGTCCAATTGCTTGAACAGCATCGACATGGAATGTAATTTCTTGTCCTTCAATTATTTCGGCAATCTCATATAAAGGTTGAACAGTTCCAACTTCATTATTAACAAGCATAATTGAAATTAAAGTTGTATCTGGTCTAATGCTCTCTTTTAAATGTTCTAAATCTACAACACCATTTGGATGAACATCTAAATAAGTGACTTCAAATCCTTCACGCTCAAGTTCTTCAAAGACATGCAATACAGAATGATGCTCTATACTGCTTGTGATAATATGCTTTCCTTGATTTTCTTTTTTTCTCGCAACGCCTTTTATTGCCGTATTGTTTGCTTCTGTCGCACCACTTGTAAATATAATTTCATTTGGTTGAGACCCTAAAACAGATGCAATGTCTCTTCTCGCTTGATCTAAATATTTCCTCCCATCTCTACCTATAGAATGTATAGAAGATGGATTTCCATAATGCTCTGATAATATTTCTGTTATTTTTTCAGTAACAATAGGTTTTACTGGCGTTGTCGCTGCATAATCTGCATATACTTTCATCTTGAACGTCCTTTCTTAGTTTTCAATGTCACTATTCTAGCACCATTTTATAAAATTGACTAGAAGTCTGTTTCTTTATTTCTTTCATCTGTATATTGCTCTAATATTTTTAACTCATCCTTCATCGATTCAGCATCAATAGGTGTATTAATAGATACATTTTCATGAATGAGCTTACAGTTTTCAATCTTCCAAACTTGGTCTCTTATTTCATCTTTAAAAATTTCATCATGCGACACAATAATTACTGCACCATTAAAACTTTGGATTAATTGTATGATTTTCTCTTGCATACCAATATCAAAATAATTAGTTGGTTCATCTAAAATTAAGATGTGTGGGTTAGAAAAATATAATTTTACAAATTGTAACCTGCACTTTTCTCCCATTGATAACTGACGAACTTTATCATTCATCCTGCTCTTATCAAAATAAAAACTCGCTAAAATAGTCCTCGCGTCTGTTATCGTCATATTCTCAATATCCATAACTTCTTCTAATACCGAGTTATTTGGGTTTAAATTTTGAAAATCTTGTGAGAAGTATCCTATGTCTAAGTCTGGGTGCTTTTTGACAGCTCCACTCATTGGTAATAAGTTACCTAAAATTAATTGTATCAATGTAGATTTACCGGACCCATTTTTACCTTCTATAATTACAGTTTGATTTCTCTTTATTTCAAAATAAGTGTCTTTAAAAATTTCACGACTCTTATATGAAAATGAAACATTTTCGAATCTTACTAAATAATGTGATTTAAATTCATTATTTTCTATAGAAAAGGATTTATTTTCTTCTAACGGATTATCAGATTTTGATTCTTCTAATTTACGATTTAACTGATGTTCTTTTGATTTAAATCTTTTAGCTAATTTACTTAATTGTTTTTGAGCATATGGACTTCGAACAGAAGCTTTCTGAGCAGCGCTTTGATACCATTCTTTGTATTTCTTAATACTTTCTTCTATTGCTTTTTGTTCTTTCTGTTCTTTTTCATATTTTAATTTTTCTGTTTCAATTTCAATATCTTTTTGATTTTTATAATCATCATAATGACCTGAATATCGAGTTGCACCATCTTTTGTGAGTTCTAAAATAGCATCTGGTGTTTCATTTAAGAACTCTCTATCATGCGAAACGAATAGAATAGCTCTTTGTTCTGATTTAAAAGCTTTTATTAACCACACTTTCATCTCTTTATCCATATGGTTAGTTGGTTCGTCTATTAATAATAATGGTGCATCTGATAAAATAACTTTTAAAAATGAGACTTTAGTTTGCTCACCACCACTTAAAGTGCCTATCTTTTGCTCAAAATGTGTTGATGATAATCCTAATTTATTTCCTTCAATAATAATGTTATTTTCAACGTTATATCCGTCTAATTCTATATAACTATTTAAAGAATCAATGTCAGATAAATCTTTTCTCAATTCAACTAACTTTGGATATGCAGACATGACATAATCCATAACATCAATATCATCATATTTACTTAAATCTTGTTCCATCATAGCTGTATCAATCAATTCATTTTTATGAATATGATGTAATAGCGTAGATTTACCAACACCATTAACGCCGATAATGGCTAAATGCTCATGGTCTTCGATATGAAATGACAAACGTTTTATAAGCTGTTTATTCTCAATTTCTAATGGTTTTTCTTCAAATAAAAATAGCATAATGTTGCCTCCCGACCCATGTATTACACATACAAGGACGCACCATTACACTATTCTCAGTAATGGTGGCTTACAATATTTAGACATATTTATCCAATCATCATTGTGTAATACAATGGTATTTTTACGTAATCAAATTAAGTGCGTAAAAATTATTGGATGTCCATGTCTAATATTGATGCCACCTTTCGCTAAATTTTCATATAGTATAACGAGAAGTTTTACATTAGTCAACTTTTAATGAGCAATTTCATAGAGCGCCTTCTTTACTATTGTTATACTTCGATTATATAAATAAGTAAGGAGAATTAAACATGCAATCACATTTCCCAATTTCTGCTTTGAATCTTGTTCCTTTAAGAAAAGGAGAATCAGAGCAAGAAGCGATTCAAAATATGGTACAACTTGCACAACATGTAGAAAAATTAGGTTACGAACGTTATTGGATAGCTGAACATCATAATGCACCTAATTTAGTAAGTTCTGCAACTGCTTTATTAATACAACATACTTTAGAACATACAGATTCAATCATGGTAGGTTCAGGTGGTATCATGCTTCCTAACCACGCTCCACTAGTCGTAGCAGAACAATTTGGTACAATGGCTACTATGTTTCCAAACCGCCTTAATTTAGGACTTGGTCGCGCTCCCGGCACTGATATGATGACTGCTTCTGCACTAAGACGTGATTCACATAAAGGTGTATATACATTCGGAGATGACATTAAACAATTATTAAAATATTTCGGTCCTGAAGAAGATCAATCATATGTAAGACCTTACCCTGGTGTAGATACAAATATCCCTATATACGTGTTAGGTTCATCAACAGATTCTGCACACTTAGCAGCTCGCCTTGGTCTACCTTATGTGTTTGCAGCTCATTTTGCACCACAACAAATGGCACAAGCTATAGAAATTTATCGTGATTTATTCGAACCATCTGAGTATTTAGATAAACCACGTGTGACAGTATGTTTAAATGTCATAATAGGAGAAACAGATGAAGAAGCAACATATTTATCATCCACTATGCATTTAATGTTCTTAGGTATTGTTAGAAATTCACGTTTACCATTACAACCACCAACAGATCAATTAGAAAACATTTGGTCACCTCAAGAAAAATATATGGCACAAGATAAAACAAACACTTCATTTATAGGTAGTGAAGAAACAGTTAAAAAACAATTTTTAGCATTCCAAGAAAAATATAATGTAGATGAAATTATGGCAGTTAGTTATATTTATGATTTAGATAAACAGTATAAATCGTTTGAATCATTCAAAAAAGTAGTAGACGAAATATACAGTGAGTAAATTAGATATAAAAACACACAGTCCGAGACATTTAAAAATGTCTCGGACTGTGTGTTTATGTTCTATTTTAAATTATTATTAATATATTCTTGTACACTTGAATTGAATAGGACTCCACTGTTATGTTCACCTGTAACGCCACCATAATGAATACCAATCAATTCTTTATTAGCGTTAAATATAGGTGAACCTGAGTTACCACCGTATGTGCTTAAATCATATGTAATGCTACTGCCTGAAGCGGATAATACATTACCTTTACTTTCCCATAAAGTAGCTAATGGCTTGTCACCAGGATAACCTGTAACTGTAATTGGATCACCTTTTTTCACAGATGATGTATCTACTGGACTTGAAGGTTGAACTACATCACCAATAGACTGTCCTTTACTATTCTTACCAACATGGACTACAGCTAAATCTTCTCCATCTGGAGCAGTTGTGTAATCAGTAGCTGTGAAAGTACCAAACGGGTAATTTCCTTCGCCATTTGCTCCTGGTGAGAATTTCAATTGAGATGCATCACCATTCGTAAAGTCTACTACATGTTTATTTGTTAAAATTGTATTTTTACCTACTACAACCCCAGATGCTATAGACGTACCGCCTATATCAGCAAATGCAACAGATTGGTAATGTCCAGAAGTCGTGTCTGTTATTTGCGTGCGGTCATTCTTAGGTAATATGACTCTTGGTTGTTTTGGTTCATTATGTGCATTTGCTTCTAATGGTGCACTAACTAAACCAACCATAATAACGGAGACTAAGGCCAACATAAATATTTTTAATCTATTCATTTAAAACACTCCTTTGTTGTAATGTACAATTATTTTAATATGAAATTAATATTCTAGGATAAAAATACCCTACTTTGATATTATTTATACCCAACTGTTAACTTTTATAGCAGTTTTTTACAGTTGGGCACTGAAATCGTACACTTAGGCATAAAAAAGAGATTGAACGCTCGCGTTCAATCTCAATTATTTTTAAATATAGAACATAT
>X87_Garden_Dormouse__coassemble_85_pt1 | contig 21433 bp, 23 predicted proteins | sample X87_Garden_Dormouse__metabat2_low_PE_004 | metagenome-assembled genome bin X87_Garden_Dormouse | reverse complement strand
TGCAAACAAAAATTCTAAAAAATCTTTAACAGATAAACCTGAAAAAGATACAGAAGATAAAAATCAAAAAAGCAAACAAAACAAAAAAGGTAAAGTTGCAGGAACAGCAGCGGTTGGCGCAGCTACATCTTCTCAATCTGCAAATGCTTCTCCAAAGGATAAAGACGAAGCATCTAAAGATACAAATAAAGAAGATAAAGGTTCTAATAAGAAAAAAGCAGCTGGAGCGGCTGCTGTAGGCGCCGGAGCAGCTGGCGCAGCAGGTTTAGCAGCTAATTCTAAAAATAATAGTGCTGCTGAAACAGATTCTAAGAAAGATAATAAAGATCATTCTAATAAGAAGAAAGGTGCAGCAGCTGGTGCCGCAGGAGCGACAGGCGCAGCCGGTGCAGCCGGAGCTGGAGCATCTGGTGGTGGAGGAACACCTCCAAGTGGCGGAAGCGGAAACGGCGGTAATGGAAATGGTGATGGTTCAAACAAGTTTAAAAAAGCCATTATACCAATCGTTGCAGCAATATTGATACTTGGTGCTTTAGCAATATTCTTAGGCACATATTTAAACGGTACAAATAATGATAATGGTAAAGAATTAGCAGAAAAGACATCTCAGACAAATAGCGATGCTAAGAAAAAAGCTGACGAGCAAGCTGAAAAAGATAGAAAAAATAAAGAAGAAGACGATAAATCTAATAAATCATCAGATGAAGATAAACAATCAAGCGATGATAGTGATAAATCATCTAATAGTTCAAATGATGATAGCAATTCGAATAATGATAATAGTGACAGTAATGAAAATGCTAGTGATGACGCTTCTAATAACAACCAAGCTTCACAACCAGACCAAAATAGCGATCAAAACGTAAATCAATACGGTCAAAATTCAGATTCAAGCAATGATGATGTTCAAAATGCAGCTGATGATGCAGCGAACAATCAGAATGGGCAAAATGGTCAAAACGCCCAAAATAACCAAAACAATCAGTCTAATCAAAGTCAAGGCCAAGAATCTCATACTGTAACTGGTAAAGAGAACTTGTACCGAATTGCTATACAATATTATGGTGACGGTTCAGCTGAAAACGTTGAAAAAATTAGACAAGCAAATGGTATTTCTGGAAACAGTATTTCTCAAGGTCAAGATTTAGTAATACCATAGACATCAATTAAAGGGGATGGAATTATGTATTTATCAAATATTATGATACCTAAAGAAAAATGTTACATCGCACATCCAAAAGATACGATTCATTCAGCATTAGATAAGTTAGAACATCATGGTATCGACGGTTTACCAGTTGTTGAACATGGCAAGTATATCGGGATGATTACACGTTACAGTATTTTTAGACATTACTTTTTTAAAAAGGAAAATGTATCAAGAGATAATTTCATTGATGATACAATAATTGAAGATATACTGACGATTGACTTGCATTCACTTAATGAAAACTTAGTCGTTGAAGAAGCATTGTTGAACTTGCAAGATTTTCCGATTATTGCTGTAGTTAACGATGATAAAGACTTCCTTGGAATTGTGACAAGATATGATGTAATGGAACAATTTAAGTCAGCATTCGGTATGAAGCAAAAAGGGGTAAGAATTGCGATTACTTCAGTGGATGCTGAAGGTAGAATTAAGCGACTATCTAATATTATTGCAAAATATAAATTAAACACTATTTCATTTGTAACATTTGATGAAACAGACAAAATGTATCGTCGTATGATTATTAAAGTTGAAAAGACAGATAACATTAAAAAATTCATTAAGTATTTATCTAGAAACGGATTCAAAGTTCTAGATGTAACTGAAGACTAAGAAAAATAGAGCCCAGGACAATTATTTATGTCTTGGGCTCATTTTATTTTATTTATAGCTCTTTATTGATATAATTATCAAGGTATATTATAAGGAGTGAAATAAATGCAAGAATTTGAAAGCCTAATAATTGGTGGTGGACCATGTGGCTTAAGTGCAGCCATTGAACAAAAACGTCAAGGTATAAACGCTGTAGTAATTGAAAAAGGGAACGTTGTAGATGCTATATATCATTACCCTACGCATCAGACATTCTTTTCATCAAGTGAAAAACTTGGTATCGGTGATGTACCTTTTATCGTTGAAGACTTAAAACCTAAAAGAAACCAAGCACTTGTTTATTACAGAGAAGTGGTTAAACATCATCAATTAGATGTAAGAACATTCGAAGAAGTATTAACTGTAAAAAAAGTTGATAACCGATTTTTAGTATCAACAACTAAACAAACTTATAAAGTTAGATTTTTAACTGTAGCAACAGGATATTATGGTCAGCATAATGAATTAGATGTAGAAGGCCAAGAATTAGATAAAGTTATGCATTACTTTAAAGAAGCACATCCGTACTTTAATCAAGACGTTGTAATCGTAGGCGGCAAAAACTCTGCAGTAGATGCTGCTATCGAGTTAGAAAAAGCGGGTGCAAATGTAACAGTAATTTATCGTGGATCAGAATACTCTAAAAGTATAAAACCTTGGATTTTACCTAACTTTGAATCATTGGTAAATCACGAAAAGATTACAATGCATTTTAACAGTGAAGTTGAGCACATTGACGAAGAGACTTTAACGTATAATCAAGATGGTAAATCATATACAATTAAGAACGATTTTGTATTTGCAATGATTGGTTACCACCCAGATTATAAGTTCTTAGAATCATGTGGTATTGATACAATAACTAATGAATATGGCACAGCGCCTTCATACAATAAAGATACTATGGAATCAAATGTTGAAAATCTATTTATAGCTGGTGTAATAGCAGCTGGTAATGATGCCAACACAATCTTTATTGAAAATGGTAAATATCATGGTGGTACAATCGCACAAGAAATAGCTAGAAAAAAGCAAACACCACTGGAATCATAAAACAAAATCCTTTTTGTGAGTAATACACTCATAAAAAGGATTTTTTATTTTACGCGAAATATGTTTTCAATTGTTCTTTATTTAAATGATTACTTAAACCGACTAACAATTTTAATCGTGCTTTTTGACCATTTAAGCCGTTTGAGAAAATTAAGCCCATATTTTGAAGTTGTGAACCTCCGCCTTCATATGCATATATACCATCTACTATTCCGTTAAAGGAACGAGATACGACTACTACTGGTATATGCGCATCCATTAACTTATGTAAGCCATCTAGAGCAGTTGGGGGTAAATTACCTTGTCCGAGCGCTTCAACAACTAAACCATTGTATTGATGTTCTACAAAGAAATTAAATATATCACTAGATATGTCCATATGTGCTTTGATTAAGCCGATTTTGGTATTTGGGTTAATTTCAGGGTATTTCTTATAAGGAAAAGGTTGATGATGAAATATAACATGTGTCTTAGTTACACTACCGATTGGTCCATAGTTAGGACTTTGGAAAGTACTCGTATTTGACGTATGCGTTTTTGTAACATTTTTAGCTGTATGAATTTCGTCATTAAAGACGACCATGACACCTTTATTACGCGCTTCGTCTTCTGAAGCTACTTTTAATGCTGAAACATAATTATATAATCCGTCAGAACCAATTTCATTTGAAGATCTCATCGCACCAGTTAAAATAATTGGTAATGATGTATCTATTGTTAAATCTAACAAATATGCTGTTTCTTCCAAAGTATCTGTACCGTGCGTAATAACAAAAGCATCATATGCATCTTTTTCTATAGCATCAGTAATAATATTTTTTAAAATAATGATATAATCATTGTTCATATGTGGAGAAGGAACTTGGAAAGGATTAATCTCTTCTATGTCTCCAAGTGATTGTATAAAAGCTTGATGCCTATGCATTGGATGCTCTTCGTTTGTTTCGACTTTACCTGTATCTTTATCTTCTGACATGCTAATTGTTCCACCAGTATGAATTACTAAAATTCGCTTCATATCTTTCCTCCTGTTCATAAGTTTATAATTTATGATAAAATATATAAGATTAAAGAACAAGAGAGGTTAAGGAAATGAGTAAAATAAATATAGCTATAGATGGACCAGCAGCTGCTGGAAAAAGCACCATTGCTAAATTAGTAGCACAGCATTTCAATATGATTTATATAGATACTGGTGCTATGTATAGAGCAATTACGCTTTATTATATCGAACAAGAGACAGAAGATTTTAGCCAGCTTGTTCAAAACATCGATTTAAGAATTGTTTTACAAAATGGTCAGCGTGTCATTTTAAACGATGTTGATGTATCAGAAAGAATTAGAGAGAATGATGTTACAGAAAAAGTTTCTCATGTAGCTTCACAAGAACCTGTTAGAACATTTTTAGTAGAGGAACAACAAAAGTTAGCTCAAGAAAAAAATGTTGTGATGGACGGTAGAGATGTAGGGACAACAGTATTACCGGATGCAGAGTTAAAAGTATACATGATAGCATCTGTAGAAGAACGTGCCTTAAGAAGATTAAAAGATAATGAACTAAGAGGCATTGAATCAGATTTAGAAAGTTTAAAAATTGACATTGAGCGAAGAGATCAATTTGATATGAATCGTGAAATCTCACCGCTTGTGAAAGCGGAAGATGCAATAAGTATTGATACAACAGGTTTATCCATTGACGAAGTGACAAATGAAATTATAAATTTGGCAAAAGTCAAAATGGTGTAAATAGTACGAATTTCTTGACAATTTAGCTTCTTTATAAGAAGTTAATATTAAGATATTTATTTTAAGGAGGCAATTTTGATGACGGAAGAATTCAACGAATCCATGATAAATGAAGTGCAAGAAGGTGACAAAGTAAAAGGTACGGTGCAACAAATTGAAGACAAACATGTAGTTGTACACATTGATGGTGGTAAATTTGATGGCATCATTCCAATAAGCCAACTGTCAACTCAACACATCGAAACAGCTAATGAAGTCGTCAATATTGGTGATGAAATCGAAGCTTTCGTAACTAAAATTGAACAAAACGAAGAAAGCGGTCATTATATATTATCTAAGCGTAAACTAGATGAAAATTTATCATATGGCAAACTTCAAAAAATCCAAGAAAATGATGAAACAATTGAGGCTGAAGTAACAGAAGTAGTTAAAGGTGGACTAGTAGTAGATGCTGGTATAAGAGGTTTCATACCTGCTTCTTTAATTTCTGTTCATTATATCGAAGACTTCTCTGACTATTTAGGAAAAGTCTTAACATTAAAAGTAGAAGAACTTGATCAAACTAATAACAGAGTGATTCTAAGCCACAAGAAAGTAGAACAAGAATCATTAGACGTTAAGAAAGAAGCGTTATTAGACAATCTTTCTCAAGGAGACATTCTAGAAGGAAGAGTTGCTAGAATTGCTAACTTCGGTGCGTTTATTGACTTAGGTGGAGTAGATGGATTAGTGCACGTTTCTGAATTATCACATAATCATGTTAAAACGCCTGATGAAGTCGTTCAAGTTGGAGATAATGTAAAAGTTAAAGTAAGAGCTGTTGATCGTGAAGCGGAAAGAATCTCGCTTTCAATTAAAGACACTTTACCAAGTCCATTCGAACAAATCGAATCAGAATTTAATGTAGGCGATATTGTACCAGGTAAAGTTGTGCGTTTAGCTCAATTTGGTGCTTTTGTTGAAATTGCTGCTGGATTACAAGGTTTAGTTCACATATCTCAAATTAGCCACGAACACATTGGCAATCCTGAGGAAGTATTAGAAAAAGGTCAAAACGTTCAAGTGAAAATCTTAGGTATAGATAAAGACGAAGAAAGAATTTCATTATCTATTAAAGATACAATCGAACAAGAAACTGACTATGATGAATCATATTTAAATCAATCAGATTCAGATGAAGATAACCCTACATTAGGTGATGTTTTCGGAGACAAGTTAAAGAATTTCAAACTATAAAATTATAGGATATGACATGAGACTGCTATTAGAGGAAGTAGACCTTTATTAGCAGTCGTTTTTATTTTTTACAACATTACATGATATGATAAATTATTAAATTAAAGCTCTTTTTATATTTCATAGGCTAAATAGCGATGATATGTTAAAATAAAAAGGATTATGAATGAGAGGAAGACGGTTTATGACAAAACCCATTATAGCGATTGTAGGGAAACCTAACGTAGGGAAATCTACAATTTTTAATAGAATTATTGGTGAAAGAGTATCAATAGTTGAAGATACGCCAGGTATCACAAGAGATAGAATTTATTCTAGTGGTGAATGGTTAACACATGACTTTAACTTAATAGATACTGGTGGAATAGATTTAGGTGATGAACCTTTCCAAAAACAAATAACTGCACAGGCAGAAGTAGCAATTGATGAAGCGGATGTCATCATCTTTATGGTAAATGGTAGAGAAGGTGTCACTCAAGCTGATGAAATGGTTGCTAAAATTTTGTATAAGTCTAATAAACCAGTTGTATTAGCAGTGAACAAGATTGATAACCCTGAGATGAGAAGTGAAATATATGACTTCTATTCATTAGGATTTGGAGAACCTTTCCCGATATCAGGCTCCCATGGATTAGGTTTAGGTGATTTGTTGGATGAAGCGGCTAAACACTTCCCAACTGAACAAGACCCTGAATATGATGATGAAACAATTAAATTATCTTTAATTGGTCGTCCTAATGTTGGTAAATCAAGTTTAATCAATGCGATTCTAGGTGAAGAACGTGTTATCGTTTCGCCAATCGCTGGTACAACTAGAGATGCTATCGATACTGTATACAATTATGAAGATCAAGAATATGTATTAATTGATACAGCAGGAATGAGGAAAAAAGGTAAAGTATATGAAAGCACTGAAAAATATTCAGTATTAAGAGCATTAAAAGCAATAGAAAGATCTAATGTAGTACTCGTTGTAATTGATGCTGAAGAAGGCATAATCGAACAAGATAAAAAAGTAGCTGGTTATGCACATGAAGCTGGTAAAGCAATTGTAATAGTAGTTAATAAATGGGATACAGTAGAAAAAGATTCAAATACTATGAAGAAATTCGAAAAGAAAGTTAGAGATAACTTCCAATTCTTAGATTATGCACCAATAGCTTTCGTATCAGCTCTAGAGAAATCTAGACTAAGAACATTATTCCCATTCATACAAATGGCTGATGAAAATCATCGTAAACGTGTACAAAGTTCGACACTTAATGAGGTTATTACAGACGCTGTTGCAATGAATCCTACACCAACTGATAATGGTAGAAGATTGAATATATTCTATGCGACACAAGTTGCTATACAACCTCCAACATTCGTTATTTTTGTTAACGATGTTGAATTAATGCATTTCTCTTATAAACGATTTTTAGAGAATCGAATTAGAGATGCTTTTGGATATGAGGGAACACCTATCCACTTAATTTCAAGAAAAAGAAACTAAAGAAAAAGGATGGATAACTATGTCAAATATTACTGTATTTGGTACTGGAAGTTGGGGAACTGCTTTAGCTAACGTTTTAGCAGATAATAATCACAACGTACTAATGTGGGGCAAAACTGAAAAAACTGTAAACGAAATAAATAAAGAACACAGCAATCATAAATATTTAAAAGATATATCAATTAATGAATCCATTAAATCTACGATGGACTTAAAGGATGCTGTACATCATTCATCAATTTATATAATCGCTGTACCTACAAAAGCGATACGAGAAGTTTCTACAAATATTAACGATATTGCATATGGAAAGAAAATCTTTATTCATGTATCTAAAGGAATTGAACCTGATACATTCAAGAGAATATCTGAGATGATATATGAATCAATAGACAGCAAAATTAACGGCGGTATCGCTGTACTATCTGGACCAAGTCACGCAGAAGAAGTTGCAATTAAACATCCTACTACAGTATCTGTATCTTCTGAAAATCAAGAAGTAGCGAGACTAGCTCAAGATCTATTTATGACTGATTATTTCCGAGTTTATACGAACAACGATTTAGTTGGAATTGAAATTGGTGGGGCTTTAAAAAATATAATCGCACTGGCTTCAGGTATAACTGATGGAATAGGCTACGGCGATAATGCAAAAGCTGCACTTATAACAAGAGGATTAGCAGAAATCACACGATTAGGCGTTAAAATGGGCGCAGATCCTATGACCTTCTTAGGATTAGGCGGTATCGGTGATTTAATCGTTACATGTACTTCTGTACATTCTAGAAACTGGAAATGTGGAAATATGCTAGGTCAAGGAGCAACTTTAGATGAAGCTTTAGAAGAAATGAACATGGTAGTAGAAGGTGTTCGTACGACTAAAGCTGCTTATCATCTTGCTCAAAAGTATGACGTTGAAATGCCAATTACATCAAGTCTATATAAAGTATTATTCGAAGATTATCCTGTACCAGATGGGGTTAGAGATTTGATGGAACGAGATAAGAAGTCTGAGAATATTTAAGCAAGTGGGGTAGTGAAATGTTTGATATTTCAAGAATGGATTTAATGTGGGTATCTTTTTATTCAATTGGATTTATGATATTAGCAATAGTACTTGTATATTTATCAAGGTTTAAATTTAGTAATAGAATCATAAGTGGTATTACGATGTTTCTAGCGGTAATATCACTTATATTGGCAGGCGTCTTAATGATTGTCGTTTTAGGTGGGTCAAGCCATGGATAAACAAAAGCGTATTTACATATTATTATTTACTTGTGTGTTGTTGTTATCAGCATGTGCTTTTCCTGATAAAGAAAAGGCAGAAAATCAAGTTCCTGCTAAAGATCAATTAAGCATCGTCCAAACGGCTGTAGATGAATATCAAAAAGCCAATGATGGTTTATTACCTATCAAAGAAAGAGATGAAAGCTACTCGATTTACCTACAACATCCAGTTGACTTCAATAAATTAAAACCTAAATTTATATCTCAATTACCAGGTAATTCTTTTGAGAATGGTGGTATTTATCAATACGTCATTATGGATGTAGATAAAGATCCTACTGTTTATTTAATCGATTTAAGAACTTCCGAAGTATTAAAAGATATTAGAATACGCATAGATGCTAGCGGTGAACCACTTCAGTTAGGTGATAAAGTAGCACCAAATGTTTATGAAATTGATTATAAGAAGTATGGTTTTAAAAAGAAACCAACTGTACCAAGCCCATATAGCAATGAAAGATTACCAGTATATATGAATGGCGGAAATGATTTTATTATTGATTATAGGCTAGATTTATCTAAAGAAATTAAAAAACGAAAAGACCTTCCAAAACCAGGAACGGACATCAGAAAATTATTGTATGAAGATTCGCCAGTACTACCAGCTTATTCGCCCGAATTTACAATAAATAGTGATAAAGAACCCGTTTTTAAATCAAAAGTGAAAAATTATTAATAAAATTCGAAAAATAGTGCATTTATAGCTTGTAAATCGTTGCAGTGACACAGGTTGTTGTGTTAAAGTCTTATCATAATGGTATTATACATATCATTAGATAACCTTTTGGGAGGTGAATTTGAAATGAACAAAACAGAATTAATCAATTCAGTAAGTGAGAAAGCTAATTTAACTAAAAAAGAAGCTGGTCTTGCTGTAGATGCAGTGTTCGAATCAATTCAAAAATCTTTATCAGATGGTGAGAAAGTACAATTAATTGGTTTCGGTAACTTTGAAGTACGCGAAAGAGCTGCTCGTAAAGGACGTAACCCTCAGACTGGTAAAGAAATTGATATCCCTGCAAGCAAAGTTCCAGCTTTTAAAGCAGGTAAAGCATTAAAAGATGCAGTTAAATAATGAATTGTATCTAAGCCCTTTTTAAGGGCTTTTTTTATTTGTCTTATTTCTTTTATTTCTTTGAATATATGCATTTTCATTTCAATAAAGTTAGTGTTAAGATATATAGGTGATAATGTTGAGGTGATAAGATGGATAATATAGAAAAAATTTATAATAAAGAAGTTGCTGAATTGTTAAAAGGCGTTAATAATAGTCGTATACCAGTAGTCAATCCAATAATAGCAAATATATTAAATGATATTAATATTGATATAAATGCTAAGCTTGCTACAATATCTATAGATGCCTCAATGCGCTTTTTAAATAGAATTGGAGAGCCTGGTGTATCCAATCAAGATATTCTAATCGGAGATCTTGTAAGTGCGTACTTTTACAAATGTGCTACATTACATAGAGATTTGCAATTTTTAGATATTATGACTAAAGCAATTAGTAAACAAAACGAACTAAAACAAACTCTTATAGATAGCAAGTCTCAAAATAATATTGATTCTCTAAAAGAAATTGAATCTATATTTATTTTAACTTTATTAGACTACTTTGATATTGAATTAGATAGAGAATCTATAAAAGAAGAGATATACGCATACTATTATAAAAGAAACCAAAGGACTGAATAAATAGTGGACAATAAATCTAAATCAGAACACGTACATCACGTTTTTCAAAATATATCTGGAAAATATGATACTTTAAATAATATTATAAGCTTTGAACAACATAAAAGATGGCGTAAATACGTTATGAAAGAAATGAACGTTAAACCTGGCAGCAAAGCTCTAGATGTTTGTTGTGGAACTGCTGATTGGTCAATTCAATTAAGTCACGCAGTTGGCCCATATGGAGAAGTAGTAGGATTAGATTTCAGCGAAAACATGTTAGAAGTAGGTAAAAAGAAAACCGAAAATATGGCTAATATCCATTTAATACATGGCGATGCAATGAATCTACCTTTTGAAGACGATGAATTCGATTATGTGACAATTGGTTTTGGTTTGCGAAATGTACCAGACTACAAGCATGTATTAAACGAATTAAAACGTGTTGTTAAACCAGGCGGTATGGTAGTATGTTTAGAAACGAGTCAACCAACTATACCAGTATTCAAACAATTATATAGTTTTTATTTCAAAAACATCATGCCATTATTCGGCAAATTATTTGCAAAATCTTTACAAGAGTACAATTGGCTTCAAGAATCAACTCAAAACTTCCCAGGTAAAAAAGAACTTGCTCAAATGTTTGCAGATGTTGGTTATGAAAGAATTAAATATAAAGGATTTACTGGTGGCGTAGCGGCTATGCATTTAGCTTATAAACCTAAATAAAAAGGTGATCACATGTATGACAAAACAAAGATAAACTTAAATAAAGAAGTAAAAGAAGTAGAAAAGCTTCTTAACAGTTATATTAATAGTGAGCAAAGTACTGTTAATGAAGCTTGCCAATATTTATTATCTTCTGGGGGTAAACGTATTAGACCACTTTTCACGCTTATTGCTAGTCAATTTGGTGATAGTGGGTCAAAAGATGTTAGAGCAGTCGCTACGACACTTGAATTAATACATATGGCTAGTTTAGTTCATGATGATGTAATTGATAAAAGCGATAAACGGAGAGGTAAATATACCATTGCAAAGAAGTGGGATACCCAGACCGCTGTCCTTACAGGAAATTATTTATTATCTCAGTCCTTAAACGTCGTGAGTACAATAGAACACGACAAATTACACGAGCAATTAGCTAAAGGTATAATAGAAGTATGCCGTGGCGAGTTATTCCAATTTGAAGACCAATTTGTTGCTGATCAATCTATTACAAACTATTTAAGGCGAATAAAACGAAAAACGGCACTTTTAATTTCATTATCAACTGAACTAGGTGCTTATAGTGCTCGAACAAGTGACGAGACAGCTCAAAAGCTTGGTAAAATTGGGTATTATATTGGTATGAGTTATCAAATTATAGATGATATTTTAGATTTCACAAGCACTGAAAAGAAACTTGGTAAGCCAGTAGGATCAGATTTAAGAAATGGACATTTAACTTTACCAGTATTACTTAGAATGAAAAATTCTAAACAGTTCAAAGATAAAATACAGCAACTAAGTATAGATAGTTCTGATGAAGTATTTAACGCTGTTATACAAGAAGTTATTGAATCTGAAGAATTACAAAAGTCTAAAGAAGTGAGTAATAACTACTTGAAAAAAGCGGAAAAATTAATCAGTTCTCTCGAAAATGAATCCGGCCAAAAAATGCTAGCTGAAATTATTAAAAAAATAGGTAACAGAAACCACTAGAAAGCGGTTGCAAGTGGAGTCCCACAGTGATAAACTTATCTTGGATTTACATAAAACAAAGGTAGGGATTACATATGGACAGAACTTTTTTAATGATTAAACCAGATGCGGTGCAAAGAAATCTTATAGGGGAAATCGTTACTAGATTAGAAAGAAAAGGTTTAAAGCTTGTTGCTGCAAAGTTATTTCAAGCTGATGAAGCATTAGCTAAAGAACATTATTCAGAACATACAGATAAACCATTCTTTAACGCATTGGTTAGCTTTATTACTTCAGGACCTGTTTTTGCTATGGTTGTTGAAGGAAACAATGTTGTAGAAGTTACAAGAACACTTGTAGGTGAAACTAACCCATCTAAAGCTGCTCCAGGTACAATTAGAGGAGATTACGGTTTAGATTTAGGTAGAAATATTATACATGGCTCAGATTCAAATGAATCTGCAGAACGTGAGATTAACTTATGGTTTAATGAGTCTGAACTTAATGACTATAAATTAAACAATGAAAATTGGGTTTATGAAGAATAATTAATATATGGATTAGTTTAACGAATTTTTGTTAAACTAATCCTTTCTTTTTGTTAATTTAACGCGTTAAATATGATATGATTAATTTTATATTTAATTAACAGTAGGGAGAGATAATATGCGTTACTTAACATCAGGCGAATCACATGGCCCACAATTAACTATCATTATTGAAGGTGTCCCAGCTAATCTTAAAATCGATGTAAATGAAATAAATGAAGAAATGTTTAAGCGTCAAGGCGGTTATGGCCGTGGACGTCGTATGCAAATTGAGAAAGATTCAGTAGAAATTGTTTCTGGTGTAAGACATGGTTATACTTTAGGTAGTCCTATTACACTTATCGTAACAAACGATGACTTTAAACATTGGAGAAAAATCATGGGAGCAGACGCTTTAACTGAAGAAGAAGCTCAAAATATGAAACGTGTTATTACAAAACCTAGACCCGGACATGCAGATTTAGTAGGTGGTATGAAATATAACCATAGAGATTTAAGAAATGTTCTTGAACGTTCATCTGCACGTGAAACAGCTGCTAGAGTTGCTGTTGGTGCTGTTTCTAAAATATTATTAAAACAATTAGATATTGATATTTATTCACGCGTTATAGAAATTGGCGGAATTAAAGATGACTATGAATATACACTTGATGAAGTCAAAGCAAACATAGATCATAATGATGTACGTTGTATTAGTGATGATGTAGCAGAAAAAATGCGTGAGAGAATTGACGCAGCTAAAAAAGAAGGCGATTCTATTGGCGGTATAGTTGAAGTTGTAGTGGAAAACTTACCAGCTGGCATCGGTAGTTACGTACAATACGATAGAAAACTAGACGGCAGATTGGCTCAAGCTGTTGTAAGTATAAATGCTTTCAAAGGTGTAAGTTTTGGTGAAGGCTTTAAAGCTGCTGAAAAACCAGGTAGTGAAATCCAAGATGAAATAGCATACGATCCAGAAAAGGGATATTACCGACTTTCAAATCATTTAGGTGGTTTAGAAGGTGGCATGTCTAATGGTATGCCTATTGTTATAAATGGTGTTATGAAACCAATTCCTACACTATACAAACCATTAAACTCGGTAGACATTGAAACTAAAGAAGATTATAAAGCTACAATCGAACGTTCTGATAGCTGTGCCGTTCCAGCAGCAAGTGTTGTTTGTGAACATGTTATTGCATTCGAAATTGCTAAAGCTATTACAGAAGAGTATCAATCTAATCATATCGACCAATTACAAGATGCTATTAAGCAACACCGTGATTGGAATTTAAATTTCTAGGTGATGTCATGATATTTGAAACAACTTATACTAAAGATAATTATCCAATCATACTAAAAGATAATGCATTATCTGAACTCTCATCATATTTAAAACCAAATGAACAAAATATCGTTTTGATTGATCAAGATGTGTACAAACTTCATAAAGATTATTTAAAAGACCATTTAGATTCACTAAACCTTAAGTATTTAACGATTATAAGTGGAGAAATGTGTAAACAAATGTCTTATTTTGAATCTATCAGTGAAAAGTTGCTTTCAATGAATATTAATAGACAGTCTCAATTAATAGCTATTGGTGGAGGAGCTACAGGTGACTTTGTAGGTTTTCTTGCAGCAACACTACTAAGAGGTATTGATTTTATACAAGTGCCAACAACATTGCTCGCACATGATTCTGCTATCGGTGGGAAAGTAGGTATTAATGCTTCTGTTGGTAAAAATTTAATCGGTGCATTTCATCGTCCCAAAGCTGTTATATTCGATTTGCACTTTTTAAACACGCTTCCAAACACCGAGATTAGAAGTGGTTATGGTGAAATATTTAAACACGCTATATTAAATAACGAAGAAGAAGCTAATAAGTTAATGGCTACTTATCCCTCAATTAAAGAGTTAACACACTTAGAAGACATAGAAGCATTTTTAAAAATGGGTATTCAAACTAAATTAGATATTGTTATACAAGATGAGTTTGAAGGCAATGTAAGAAAACATTTAAACTTAGGTCATACTTTTGGACATGGTTTAGAATATTTGACTAAAATAGCTCACGGTGAAGCTGTCATGATAGGTATACTATTCCAAAAAATTATCAATCAAAAGATTACTGCTTACGATAACGAAGATAGTATTTTTAAATTTATAAATTATTTAAAAGAACTTGGCTATCCATTAAATATTTTAAATCAAGTTGATATTGAGAAAATATTTGAATATATGAAAAAAGACAAAAAAAATATTGGACAATCTATTCAAATGGTTTTACAAACGGGCGATGGTTCGTTTACAATTGAAGCCGTTTCTAAAGAAGAAGTATTAGATTCATTTATAAAGCTTAAGCAGCTAATAAATGATTAGAAGGAGTCCTACAAAATGGAAGATGTATATAAAGTTATAGATGATATTCATATGCAAAATATTAACCAATTAGACGAAAAGATAGATAGAGTATTACAATCTGATGATCACGATGCGCTATTTATGCTTGGTGAAACATTATACAAATATGGAATTGTGGATCAAGGTGTAAAAATATTTGAAGAATTATATATGCTATACCCTGATGAAAATGAAGTGCTTGTATATTACGTAGAAGGTCTAATTGACCAAAATGAGTTAGATAGAGCACATGAAGTATTATTTAATAGCCCAACCTCTACTGAAAAATTAATGCTTGAAGCTGACTTATATCAACAACAAGGATTATTCGAAGTAGGTATAGAAAAATTAATAGAAGCAAAAGAAATCGAACCAGATGATATGGTTATTACATTTGCTCTGGCTGAAATGTATTATTATGATGGTCAGTATTTAAAAGCAATTAGAAACTATGAATCAATTGTTCAAACAGGCGAAGATATTATAAACGGTATATCTATTTACGCTAGAATGGCAGATTCCAGTTTACAAAGTGGCGCTTATGAAGAAGCAGTTAAATATTATGAATATGTATCTGAAATGGATATGACTGTGGAAGATTATTTCAAACAAGCGATTAGTTATCAGAAGAATGAACTGACACAAGAAGCGATTAAGCAACTTGAAAAACTATTACACAAAGATCCTGACTTCATGCAAGCTTATCATTATCTACTGCAAATTTATGAATCCGAAAAAGATTATGAAAAAGCGATTGAGATTGGTAAAGAAGGTCTACGTTTAAACGCTTATTACAAAGAATTAATGACTGACACAGCACGCTTAATGTTGACGACAAATGATGAACATGGTGCTTTACTATTACAAGATGCTCTAACTGTTGATCCATCATATACAGAAGCTGCTATTTTATTAGCGGACTATTATCGAGAGAAAGATAATACTACAGGTTTAATTAACTTACTAACTTATATTGATGAAGATGACATTGATCCAATAGTAGCATGGCATATTGCTTATGCATTTGGCATTGAAGAGCGTGATAAAGAAGCTCAACATTTTTATGATTTAGCATATCCGGATTTAACTCAAAACATTGATTTCTTAAATGACTACTATCATTACTTAATTGAAATTGGCCAAATTGCCACTGCTAAAAACATTCTAGAATCTATTCGTAAAATTGACCCAGAAAATCCTTACTGGGACCAAGAATTAGAAAGATTACAATAAGTAGGTTATTCCAATGGAACATACATGGCTCATTTATGAAAAGCAACGTTTTATTGAATATATTCTATATCAATATGAGTTTAAAAATGCTGAAAGTGTATGGATTTTAAATTTAATTAAGAGTAACCCTAAATACTTATCAAATATTTCATTTGCGAAAGAAATGACAGACGATCGATTTCTATCAATAAGTACTAAACAATCTAATCAATTATCTCTAATGTATTGTAAAGAAAAATTTTGCATTGATGATGGCAGACAGATTTTTCATGATATTAGATTAGATCAGTCTCATTTAAATGTGATTCTCTATTTAAATCAAAGAGATGATCGTCTAAATAGAATAATGTTACTGCAAATGTTATTTGATCAATTTAGCGATAACGAAAATGTTAATTTTTCTAAAGATAACCCAAAAGAATATAGCATTTATCATTGGGAACAATTAATTAGGAATGAAATTGATCGAGCATTAGATAATAACGATCAGGAAACATTTTTGGAAATGACTAAAATATTACAATTCATTAATGAGTTGGAGGAAAATTGGTAATGTTATTCAATCATGCAGATTTAAAGGATTTAAAAAATAATTTAGAATATATCGACACAGCGATTATCCCTGTTTCAAATATAGATATGACTAATCAATTAATTACATCTTGTGATCAAAGTGAAACGATTCAATTAGTCGGTATGTTAACTGAAAAGCAATTCAAAGGTAGATTATTATTAACTCCAGCTTTCTTTACTAGTGATTTTCATACTGAGCATATACAATCATTCATTCAAAGTCTTAAAGAATATGGTTTAACTAATATCATTATTTTAACAAGTGATAAATTAGAAAATATTGAAACTGAAGAAATATATACTGTTAATACTATTCCGATGGCCGACTTAGATGAGGAAATGAAACGCACACTTATAGAAGACGAAGTTAAAAACTTCATGAAATTTATAATAAAAACTTGGAATAAGAAATAGATAGAAACAATTGGGAAAGAAATTTTCCCTCTAAGAATAGCTAGGAGTGAAAAGCTTGATTTAAATGCATTTTCAATCCACTTAACTCCTACTATTATAACGAATTAGGCTTAGGCAATTAAATTTGTCTAAGCCTATTTTCTTTTTGCTCAAAAATAGTGAATAAAACCACAAGAAATAAAAATATAAATTGTGACAAAGCGTTGACCGTCTTGAGATAATAGGCTAAAATTAAATTGTCCTAGTTATAAAAGAACGATTAATAGAGGGGGGAATCTAAATGAGCCAACGTGTCACACGACGCCAATTTTTAAACTATTCATTAATGGGTGTTGGGTCATTTATGGCTGCTGGTATGATTTTACCTATGGGTAGATTTGCGCTTGATCCTGTTTTTAAAGCAGAGGGCAAAGGCGATATGATCGCTACAGGCGTAAAAGAGTCTGAACTTGGTAAAGAGCCAATTAAAGTTGACTTTAAATTTGAGCAAGAAGATGCTTGGTACACGAGTGAAGTTACCGAATTCGCTTGGGTATACAAGGATGGTAAAGACATTGTCGCATTATCACCAGTCTGTAAACATTTAGGATGTACAGTTCAGTGGAATGGTGACAATTCAAATCCAAATCAATTTTTCTGTCCATGTCATAACGGACGTTATGAGAAAAATGGTAAGAATGTACCTGGAACGCCGCCATTAGCACCATTAGATCAATATGAAGTAAAAGTGAAAGATGGCATTATTCAAATCGGTAATAAACATGAGAACGAATTAGCTAAATAAGGAGGGATTAACAATGATAGATAAAATCTATGATTGGGTCGATGACAGACTTGATATTACACCAATTTGGCGAGATATTGCTGATCATGAAGTGCCAGAGCATGTTAACCCTGCTTATCACTTTTCAGCTTTCGTATATTGTTTTGGTGGATTAACGTTTTTCATTACAGTTATCCAAGTTTTATCAGGTATGTTTTTAACTATGTATTACGTACCAGATATCGTAAACGCTTGGAAATCAGTTTACTATTTACAACACGATGTTGCTGCAGGTGTTATCGTTCGTGGTATGCACCATTGGGGGGCTAGTCTAGTAGTAGTAATGATGTTTTTACATACACTTCGTGTATTCTTTACAGGCTCATATAAACAGCCTAGAGAATTAAACTGGGTTGTAGGTGTCTTAATATTCTTTGTAATGCTTGGTTTAAGTTTTACTGGTTATTTATTACCATGGGATATGAAAGCACTATTCGCAACTAAAGTTGGTTTACAAATTGCAGAATCCGTCCCTATTATAGGGCCTTGGGTTAAAACATTACTGGCAGGGGATGCAGAAATAGTTGGTGCACAAACTCTGACTCGTTTCTTTGCGATTCATGTATTCTTCCTTCCTGCTGCACTATTCGCGTTACTGGCAGCACACTTTATAATGATCAGAAAACAAGGTATTTCAGGTCCACTATAAAATTAACGTGAATAAATGAAAAAGGAGGTCATGCGACATGCATCGCGGTAAAGGGATGAAGTTTGTTGGTGACTCAAGAATTAAGTCATACGACAAACCAAAGTTAAATAGAGATTATTCAGAATTTCCAGGTCGTACTGAAAGTTTCTGGCCTGACTTTCTACTTAAAGAATGGATGACTGGAGCAGTTTTCTTAATTGCTTATTTATGTTTAACAGTTGCACATCCATCGCCACTTGAACGTGTGGCGGATCCATCTGATACTGGTTATACACCATTACCAGACTGGTATTTCTTATTCTTATATCAAATACTTAAATATTCATTTGCATCTGGTCCATATAATACTTTTGGTGCTATCGTCTTACCAGGTATCGCATTTGGTGCATTACTATTAGCACCATGGTTAGATAGAGGCCCTGAACGTAAATGGACAAAGAGACCATTTGCATCTGGATTTATGTTATTAGCAGTTGCTATTTTGTTCTACACTACTTGGGAATCTAGTTATTACCATGACTGGAAACAACAAGCTAAGCAAGGTCAAATTGTATTCTCAAACTTAGATAAATCTGACCCTGTATATACGGACATCATCAAGTCAAACTGTACAAGTTGTCATGGTGGTGAGTTGACCGGTGGGCAAGGTCCAAACCTAGTCGAATCTAAACTACCTGAAGAGGGCGTAAAAGGTTTCGTCGAAAAAGGGGCTGGTAAAATGCCTAGCTTTAAAGATACCCTTTCTAAAGAAGAAATAGATAAAGTTTCGAAATACGTTGCAGATTTACATGAAACAGACTCTAATGGTAAAGAATTGAAAAAATAATAATTTAAAGGGATAGGGATAAAAATCTTATTTTACTAAAAAGATTTCTTAGTCCCACCCCGGCAAGTATGACTCGAATTGAAATAAAGCTTAATAAAAGCATATTTTCAGACCAGTCAGCTACTGCCAATATAATAAATCAGGCTGAGACATTATTATGTCCCAGCCTCTTTTTTCAAAGGAGAATTTAAATGGCATTTTGGAAATACGTAATGGGCCAAAAACCAATGCTTGCCACATTTTTTATAGCCAATCTACTAGGCACTGTTTACGGATACATATGGTATGGTGGTCAACTTGCTGAGACAAAATGGTACTTTTGGCCATTTGTACCAGACAGCCCAACAGCAACATTCTTCCTAATAATAGCTATAGCAGCCATATATTTTAGTCGTCATTTAGGACTTTTTGAATGTTTAGCATTTATTACTTTAATTAAATACGGAGCATGGGCAGTACTTATGAATTTATTTGTGATGATACATTATGAGCAACTTGTTCCAATGGCGCTCATGTTAATGGTTTCTCATGGCATTATGGTTGTACAAGCATTTATGTTCTATCCATTATTTGAAATCAAAACATGGCATATTGTCGTTACAATGATATGGGTTTTCCATAATGATGTGATAGATTATGTATATCATCAATATCCAGTTTATAGTATGTTGAGCCAATACGAGGCACACATAGGATATTTAGCTTTCTGGTTAAGTATTATTCCATTCTTACTATTAATATATTTACAAAAAACATTTAAATTAGGGTCAAAACATTTGACGTGAAGGTCTTCACTCCGTAATATATAATTTAAGAGGGATAAAAAGGAGGAAGTTATTTGTTTTCATTTATTATATATTTCATAATCATTATGATTGTCCCTATGTACTTCCAATATAAAGTAAAATCAACTTACAACAAATATTCTAGAGTACGCTCAACTAGTGGCAAGACGGGAAGAGAAGTTGCTGAAGAAATTTTAGCAGCAAATGGTATTCATGATGTACAAGTATTGCAAGGTGAAGGGTTCTTATCAGATCACTTTGATCCGGTTAAGAAGAGAGTAGTATTATCACCTGATAACTTTAACAAGCCTACTGTAGCTGGTACAGCAATCGCTGCCCACGAAGTAGGACACGCAATCCAACATGCACATGGATATGCATTCTTAAAATTTAGAACAGCATTATTACCACTTGCAAACCTTGGAAGTTCATTATCGTATATCATTATTTTAGCAGGTATTGTATTAACGGCATTAAGCAATACATTTGGTACAACTCTATTATGGGTAGGTATCGTATTCATGTCATTCGCTGTACTATTTACAATTATTACATTACCAGTTGAATTTGATGCGAGTAAACGAGCAATGCGACAAATTGAGAAATTAAATATGGTCAATCAACAAGAATACAAACATGCTAAGAAAGTATTATCAGCAGCAGCTATGACATATGTAGCAGCAACTGCAGTAGCAGTAGCAGAACTTGCTAGATTTATACTAATAGCACGTAGTGGTGACTAATTAACAAAAAGCTGAGACATTATGATGTCTTAGCTTTTTTATATGGAAATTATATTAGAATATAACTTACGTGGATTAACGTGGTATTTAATATCATAATGTATTGCACACTAAAAGTTTATTTTTGGTTCAGCTTTTGGGGTGCACTTCATAGTTGGATTATTGTCTTAGTCAATCCAACAAAAGGTGCTCTAATTGGATTATTGTCTTAGTTAATCCAACAAAAGGTACTCTAGTTGGATTATTGTCTTAGTAAATCCAACAAAAGGGTTCTAGTTGGATTATTGTCTTAGTAAATCCAACAAAAGGTGCTCTAATTTGATTATTCTCATATTTAATCCAATAAAAGGTGCTCTAGTTGGATTATTGTCTTAGTTAATCCAATAAAAGGTGCTCTAGTTGGATTATTG
>X87_Garden_Dormouse__coassemble_83_pt1 | contig 21886 bp, 21 predicted proteins | sample X87_Garden_Dormouse__metabat2_low_PE_004 | metagenome-assembled genome bin X87_Garden_Dormouse | reverse complement strand
ATTAATTCTAAATAACAATGGATTAGGAGTATTCATTTATACTCGGACTCTTTTGGGCTTTTGAAAGTCGGGGGTATGACTCGAGCCTGTAGTGGACGTTAGCACATTATAAAATGATAGGTGCATTCGTTCTAACATGCTTGTTAGAAAAGTCTAGCACATTAGAAAATGTAACGTGCAAGTGACAAATATCTAGCACGTTAGAAGTCTGTATCACATTTATTTAAAGTAAAATGACATATAAATCGTAGGAAATATAGTTCTAACGTGCATGTTAGAAAAGTTTAGCTCGTTAGAAAATGTAACGTGCAAGTGATAAATATCTAGCACGTTAGAAGTCTTAATTACATGTATTTAAAGTAAAATGACATATAAATCATAGAAAATATAGTTCTAACGTGCTTGTTAGAAAAGTCTAGCTCGTTAGAAAATGTAACGTGCAAGTGATAAATATCTAGCACGTTAGAACTTTTATATTTCTTTCACTGAATATAAAAAATCAAGCTGAGCCAATTTCATTTGGCTTAGCTTGATTTTTAAATAACTTCAGTTGGTTGTTTCGTAAAGTACTCATCATAAATAGCTTGAACGGCTATATCAGAATAATGTTCATCGATACCAAACATCATAGATATTTCTGAAGAACCTTGGTTAATCATGTTTAAGTTTATTTTGTTTTTGCTCAATGCATTTGTTGCACTTGCAGCTGTTCCAATTGCTCGATTCATACCTTCTCCAACTATCATCAATATCGCTAAATCATAGTCGATTGTCAGTTCATCAACTTGAATTTGATTTCTTATTTTATTAAGTACATTTTGTTCTTTACCACTTATTTGTGTTGTTCTCATGATGATACTTAAGTTATCTATACCTGAAGGAATATGTTCGATAGAGATATTTTCTTCTTCTAATATGCTTAACACACGTCTTGTGAATCCAACTTCTCTGTTCATTAAGTATTTTTTAATATTGATGATCGTAAATCCTTTGTCACAACTTACGCCTGAGACGATTTGTGACAGACTAGATATGTCACGTTCACTTACGATAAATGTTCCTTTGTCATGAGGTTTGTTAGTATTTTTAATCACAACAGGAATTCTATCTTTATATAATGGTTCTAGAGCTTCATCATGGAAAACTCCGAATCCAGCATATGATAGTTCCCGCATTTCTCGATATGTGATTTCAGGTATGATTTCAGGTTGAGATACAACAGTAGGATTAGCTCTAAATATACCGGACACATCTGTAAAGTTTTCATATAAGCTAGCTTCAATGCCTCTCGCTAAAATTGCTCCAGTAATATCTGAACCGCCTCTAGGGAAAGTTACAATATCTCCATTTTCTGAATAGCCAAAGAAACCTGGGACGATAAGTGTTTCTTCATATTCACGTAATTTATGAATTTTTTCGTATGAAGATTCTAATATCATAGCGTTACCGGGTTCATCAGTAACGATAATTCCAGCGTCTTTTGGAGATAAATATCGAGTAGGGAAACCTAAATCATTATTGTATTGTGCGATGATTTGAGCGTTAAAGTCTTCACCACAACTTTTTAATGCGTCTAATAATCGTTTAGGTTTATCTTCGTAAGTATCAATTAAGCAATTTAAGTCATTTTTTAATTGTTCTAAAATGATTTCATCCATTTCTAGTTCTACTACGATTTCTTGATAACGTTCAATGATTTGTTGGAATTTATGTGTGTAGTCTAGCTTATTTATAATTTTTTCATACAAACGTATAAGTAAGTCAGTTGTTTTTACATCTTCTTTAAAACGTTTACCGGGTGCTGATACTACGACAATTTTCCTTTCATCGTCACTATTAATAATGTCTAATACTTTTTTGATTTGTGTGCTATTAGCAACGGAACTTCCGCCGAATTTTGAAACTTTCATTTTATCAGTCCTTTTACTGGGGGTATTGTTATTGTACTACTTTACAAAGCTTGGAATAGTGTTAATATTACTATTAATTCAAATAATTCAAACTTTACAAAAATCTTTAATGAATTTATACTATAATAAAGTTGAGTCTATTTCAAGTAGACATTTGTATTTTTTACAAGAACAATATATTAAGGTGAGTGAGGAAATGAAAGTATTAAATGTAGCAGTATTAGGACTCGGTACGGTAGGTACAGGAGTTGTGAAGATTATTGAAGAAAATAAAGAGCAAATAGAAGACACAATCGGAAAGTCTATACATATTAAACATATACTTGTTAGCTCTATTGGAAAGAAAAGAGCGATTAATACTTCAAGATATCATTTAACTGAAAATATTGATGATATTTTAAACGATGATGAATTAGATATAGTTGTTGAAGTTATGGGTGGCATTGAACCAACTGTAGAATGGCTTAAATCATTCTTATCTAAAGGTATTCATGTTATTACAGCAAATAAAGATTTATTGGCTGTTCACTTAAGAGTATTAGAAGATTTAGCAGAAAAAAATAAAGTAGCGTTAAAATATGAAGCAAGTGTTGCCGGTGGTATCCCAATTGTTAACGCAATTAATAATGGTTTAAACGCGAACAATATTAATCAATTTATGGGTATTTTTAACGGAACATCAAACTTTATCCTTAGCCAAATGACACGAGAAGGTAAATCTTATGAAGAAGCACTACAACTTGCAACAGATTTAGGTTATGCAGAAGCAGATCCTACTGATGATGTTGAAGGCGTAGACGCAGCTCGTAAAGTAGTTATTACGAGCTATTTATCATTTAATAGAGTTATTTCATTAGAAGATGTAGAAAGAATAGGCATTTCGAATGTCGAAATTGAAGACATAAAAGTAGCTGAAAAATTAGGTTATAAAATTAAACTTATAGGCCAAGGTAAATTCGAAGATGGTCAAGTTGTAGCAAGCGTAAAACCGACTTTATTACCGAACAGCCATCAAATGTCTCATGTAGAAGACGAGTATAATGCTATTTACGTTATTGGTGATGCAGTAGGAGATACTATGTTCTATGGTAAAGGTGCAGGCAGTTTAGCAACTGGAAGTGCAGTTGTATCAGACTTATTGAATGTTTCGCTACAGTTTGAATCAGACTTACACACATTGCCACCACACTTTGAACTAAAAACTGAGGCAACTAAAGAGATTGTAGAAGATGATGTCGTGAAATTCCCTCTGAAAAATAGTCACTTTATCATTGTAGAAAGTAATAAAGATGAAGATCAATTAAGAGAAGATATTAAATCAATAATAGATTTCCATAGAAGTGTTAAAGTAGAACAAAGAACTGAAAATACTTATGGCATTGTTATTAGAGGTATAGATGAATTACCAACTGAAAAACTTAAAGAAAATGGGTTAAATATTTTAAAATATTATCCAATCGAAGGAGACCAATAGTATGGGAAGATGGCAAGGACTTATTCATAAATATAAAGAATATTTACCAGTAAATGAAAATACACCAGAATTAACATTAAATGAAGGTAATACACCATTAATTCATTTACCTTATTTATCAGAGCAATTAAATATTAATCTATATGCTAAATTCGAAGGCTTGAATCCAACTGGCTCATTTAAAGACAGAGGTATGGTTATGGCCGTTGCTAAGGCTAAAGAAGAAGGTAAGAAAATTGTTATTTGTGCTTCTACTGGAAATACATCTGCTTCAGCTGCTGCGTATGCAGCAAGAGCTGGTATGAAAGCGATCGTTGTAATACCTGAAGGCAAAATAGCTTTAGGTAAGCTAGCACAAGCAGTTATGTATGGTGCAGAAATCGTTTCAATTAAAGGAAACTTTGACGAAGCTTTAAATATCGTAAAAAAGGTTGCGGAAAAAGGCGAAATTGCTTTAGTTAACTCGGTTAATCCATATAGAATTGAAGGTCAAAAAACAAGTGCGTTTGAAATCGTAGAACAGTTAGATGGTAAAGCGCCAGATACTTTTGCTATTCCAGTTGGAAACGCGGGAAATATCACTGCATATTGGAAAGGTTTCAAAGAATTTGATAATTTGAATCAATCTGGATTACCGGTAATGTGTGGTTTCCAAGCAGAGGGTGCATCACCGATAGTTCAAGGTAAAGTTGTTAAAAATCCTGAAACTGTCGCTACTGCTATCAGAATTGGAAATCCTGCAAGTTGGAAAATGGCAGAAGAGGCGAGAGATGAGTCAAATGGTTTGATTGATAGTGTTACAGATGAAGAAATTTTAAAAGCTTATAAATTAATGACTAGTAAAGAAGGCGTGTTTAGCGAACCAGCAAGTAACGCATCAATTGCAGGTTTATTGAAATTACATGAACAAGGAAAATTAAAACCAAATCAAACTGTAGTTGCCATATTAACTGGTAATGGATTGAAAGATCCAGATACAGCGATTGATTTATTGGATTCACCAATCACACCACTAGAGAATGACGAACAATCTATTATTGATTATATCGAGAGTGCTTTACGATGAAGAAATTACAACTCAAAGTACCAGCATCAACAGCAAATTTAGGAGTTGGGTTTGATTCTATAGGGATGGCTTTAGATAAATACTTAGAAGTTGAAGCAAGCGTATCAGTAGATCAGCAATGGCACTTTGAGCACATTGGACCTCATTTAACAGGTTTACCTGAAGATGAAACACATTATATTACTCAAATTGCACAACAAGCAGCAAATAAATTCAATCAAAAAGTACCTCCACTTCGATTGAAAATGTATAGTGATATACCATTAGCAAGAGGTTTAGGAAGTTCCGCTTCAGCATTAGTAACAGGTCTCTTTTTGGCGAACCATTTTGCAAACTTAAAACTATCTAAATATGAATTGCTTCAATTGGCAACAGAAATCGAAGGACATCCTGATAATGTTGCACCGACTATATATGGTGGCTTAGTCTTAGGTGTTTATGATCCAGAAGAAAACCAAACCGATGTATCTTATATTGATATTCCAAAAGTGGATGTCATAGCGACGATACCGTCTTACGAATTATCTACCGAAAAAGCTAGAAAAGTATTACCAGAGAATTTAGCATTAAAAGATGCAGTAAAATATAGTGCAATTAGTAATACAATGATTAGTGCTTTAATTCAACATAATTATGAACTAGCTGGAAAAATGATGATGAAAGATGGTTTTCATGAGCCTTATAGACAATATTTAATTCCAGACTTTGAAGATATTAAGACAATAGCATTAGAACACGGCGCTTATGCCACAGTTATTAGTGGTGCGGGCCCAACAGTATTAACACTTATTAAAAAAGAACTCAGTGGTAAATTAGTGCGTACATTACAAGAAAAATTTAAAGATTGTGAGTCAGAGCTTGTAACAATCAATAGATTTGGCGTAAAACAAACAACAATTAATTTATAAAATAAAGATGATGCTTACATTCTTCTTATGGTAGAATGTAAGCATCATTGCATTTAAGGAGATAGTTATGACATATAAATACATAGTTATGGATATGGATGATACATTGTTAACTTCAGAAAATAAAATTAGTGAAGAAACACATGCATATTTATTAAAAAAACAACAAGAAGGCATGAAAATTATACTTGCTTCTGGTAGACCAACAGCAGGTATGACAAAGCATGCAGAATCTTTAAATTTGAAACAAAATGGTGGATATATTGTAAGTTATAATGGTGCAATTATTACAGATGCAGCAACAAATGAAGTTGTATTTAAACAGACGATAGATAAAGAAAATGCACATAAAATTATAGATTTTTGTAGAGAAAATAATTTCTTCAGTTTAACATATATCAATGATGAAATCGTTTATGATTCTACACATGAATATATGAATATTGAAAGTGAATTAACAGGCTTGCCGATGGTATCGGTATCAGATTTAAAAGAAGTCATTACTGAAGATGTACCTAAAGTTATGGGGGTAGATTACGAAGAAAATATCTCAAAAGCTAATCAGTCTCTAAATGGACAATTTAACGATCATATTTCTTCAACTACAAGTAAGCCTTATTTCTTAGAGTTTATGAATAATGAAGTATCTAAAGGGAAATCACTTCAAAAGCTTTCTGATAAAATAGAAGCGAATTTTTCAGAAGTTATTGCATTCGGAGATAGTTTAAATGACTCAGATATGTTAGAGAAAGCAGCTATTGGTGTTGCTATGGGTAATGCTAATGATACGATTAAAGAACTTGCAGACGTTGTAACTGATGACCATGATAATAATGGTATCGTGACAGCTTTAGAAAAATTACTTAAGTCATAAGAATAATTAAAAGCCGTGAAGTAGGATGGAATATCCATACTTCACGGCTTTTTTATGTCTAATAAAGTCTATCCTCGTTAAAAGCAATAGAAGTCATTTCAATAACTAAAATTGATTTTGCACCTAGTATTTTCAACTGTTGAACTAAATCATCTATTTCTGTTTTGTGTCTCAATCTCTCAACTAATACAATGATTTGATCATATTGATCTATTTCTAAGTTATATAAATAATGAGTGATTGATCTCTCTAAAGGAGACATGAAGCTAATTTTTTTGTTTGAATGGTTCAGTGTACTTGAATCAAAATTAAAACGTGTTGTACCTTGAACTTTTACTTCCTTCCCAGGTAAATATCTAGCAATTTGCAGAGGTACATATAGAAATTCTCCAATACCGATAATCATTTTAGATGAATCATCTAATAAATCACCGAGTAACTCGCCCATACGTTGGAATAATTCTTCAGAAATTTGTTGTTCTCTACCGTTTAAAGTAAATCTACCTGTTGAAATAAAGTATGGATTATCATGGATTGTTCCATTACGTAACATATTTTGAGCTTTAACGATAAAGTAATCATTTATAATATGTCTTAACGAATAATATTGTACTTTTGTTTCATGGTGGTTATTTTTTAATAGTTCATTATGAGTAAGTTGATGCGTAACATTTTGTATATCTTGGACTTCTACATCGAAAGACATTAATGAAATGATATTAATCTTGATATTTAAAGATTTTTCCAAACTAGAAAATGATTCTTTAACACTTTGTGATCTTAAATCGATAGGTGTTAATACCGTAAACATTTGTCTAGATGGATATTTTTTATGAATTTTCATAATTAGATTAATTACTGAATGACCATTTAACAAATGATTATCTATAATGGCAATCCTCTCATCATTATCAAAAAAGTCTTTATCTTTAGTATAGAAAAACAGTCTTTCTTGTGTATCAACAATATCACTATGATCAAGTAAAGGTGGATGAGATATCACTTTATCTCTTGTAGAAGCCAAGAACATAACATCATCTTCAAATAAACTAAATATAGAATGTCCGAGATTAACTGCACGCTCACTCAACCCTAAAAATCGAGTAGGTGGGTAATGTCCAAGTTTGTTCGTTTCTACTAAATTTAATGCTTGAATCATCTTACCTCTGTTTTGACTATTAATAGCACTTGCAACAGTCTCCATCCTTTCATCAGTTTCACCGGTTAAGGCTTCATGATATAAAAATCCTAATAATAAACCGACTAATAATGGATGTTCTGGATACAATGCTCTTGAATATCCTAAACAGGGAGATACAGGGATATAAGGAAACTCTGAATGTTCTTCTTGGGTCATGGCTAGCATTTCATCTATTTCGAACTGAAATCGATTATCTATTACTTTAACCTCTACTTGCTTTTCGTTATCTAGAGGGAAAACTTTACTCTGTTGAGACATGAAATAACTCCTTTATTTGCTCGTATGCGTCCATTCACGACTAAATTTTTTTCTTTTTATATGTGCATAAACTTGATCGGCAGCATAATCTTGATTTGTATATACTGTAATATCATAGAAAACTTGATTTTCTTCAAAAGGTTCATTTAAGTATAAATCTTTTAAATGATCGAATAAGGACTGCATTTGTTCTCTTGTCAAACTCGTATATTCTCTTAAAGTCTTTTTTATGAGTTGAGAATCAGAATCAAATGCACTTTGCACCACAATAACAAAGCGTTCATCTTGTTTAAGTACATCATCAAATAAATTAGTTTGTCCAGTCATTGTTTCACCTTCTTAATGAGTTATTAATTATTTATGTTTATTATACTATATATAATGGAATAAGAAAAAGTTACAATTGTTTTTGTATAAAAAAATACTACCAACAATGTATTTGTATTGTTGGTAGTATTAACTCATTATTTATCATAGTTGTGTTTTGATAAATCGATATCTTCTAATTTAATAACTTTAGTTTTTGTTATGAATTTATGGATGAAATAAACAACAACGCCAAGTATGATAGGTAAGAATGATTCAATTAAAATTGGGATATTTAAATTGATGATACTATCAAATGATTGTCCAATTAGTAAGAATGCAATAACTGAAATAACAATAATAGGGCCTAAAGGATATAAAGGTGCTTTATATTCTAAAGTTTCAGTTTCTGATTTACCTTGTTTTCGTATAGCCATTCTTAAACGAACGTGACTGATGATGCTCATTAACCAAACTAATGTAACAAGTGCACCAAGCATATTTAATAATCTATAGTAACCGTCAGCATTTAACGTTGCATATACGATTGATAAGAATATTAAAACGATTGTGACACATAGTGACACAAATGGCATGTTATGTTTATTTAATTTACTAAATACTTTTGGTGCTTGTTTATGTTTTGATAAAGAATAAAGCAAACGACTTGTAGCATATAATCCTGAATTACCAGCTGATATTAAAGCAGTTAGTATGACAGCATTAATAATAGAAGCGGCAAATGCGATACCAACTCTATCAAATACAATTGTAAAAGGACTTTGTGTTACTGTATTATCTTTGTTTAATAACAATGGATCTGTATAAGGTATTATTGCTGCTATTACTGCAATTGCTAGAATATAGAATAATAATATTCTCCAGAACACTTGTCTAATAGCTTTAGGCATAGATTCTTTAGGATTTTCAGACTCACCAGCAGTAACTGCAACAACTTCAGTACCACCAAAGCTGAATCCAGCAACAAGTAATACGCCTAAGAAACCAGATATACCATTAACAAAAGGTGCTTCTTTGTATGTGTAGTTCGTTAAACCTAAAGGCTCATTACCACCTAAAATACCAAAGATGATTAGCACACCGACAATTAAGAAGATGATTATTGTTGCAACTTTGATAAAACTTAACCAATATTCAGCTTCACCAAATGCTTTAACAGTAAATATATTTAATAAGAACAATATAACTATAAAAATCATACTCCATACAAATGGATCAATACTGTCAAATATATTCCAATATGTAATAATTTTAGCAGCTGTTAATATATCCACACTAGACACTAGTGCCCAAATAATCCAATATAACCAACCAACTGTAAAACCTGCAGAAGGGTCTATGAATCTACTAGAATAAGCACTAAACGATCCTGAAACTGGATAAAATGTAGCAAGCTCTCCAATAGCAGTCATTAAGAAATATAGCATCACACCTATAATTGCATATGCTATTAACGCACCGGCAGGACCAGCTTGTGTAATGACAGCACCACTAGCCATAAATAGACCTGTACCGATAGAACCACCGATAGCTATCATTGAAATGTGTCTAGTCTTTAAACCACGTTTCATTTCTTCCATATAAATCACCATACTTTCTACTTCACTATTAACTTATTTTAAATATAAGTAATATTTTATTATCTATTCAGAAAATAAGCAATGAAAATTTTATTACATAAATGCTTTAAAGCATTAAATTAAAGAAATAATAAAAAAGTCACTCCAAATTAATGAAGTGACTTTTAATGTCGTATATCTTATTATAAATAAGAAATTATTTTGTTTCGCGATGTAAAGTATGACGACCTAATCTTGGACTATATTTTTTTAATTCAATACGTTCTGGATTTGTACGTTTATTTTTAGTAGAAATATAGTTTCTGTCGCCTGTTTCAGTACATGCTAACGTGATATTTACACGCATGTTCATCAGCCTTTCTGTATAGTAATCATTACGTTTTATAATAATATCATAAAATATAATGCTTAGCAATAGAATTACTCTATGAAATAGGGACATCAGATTGTTATAATAAAATAAATATAAATAAGGAGATTTTTATGAAAAATAAATCGAAAATAGCTATAGTATTATGTGTTACTGTCTTATTTCTAGCAGCTTGTGGATCTAAATCAAACAGTAATGATAAATTAAAAATTTATGCGACAAACTTTCCTTACGAGAGTTTTACTAAACAAATAGGTGGAGAATATGTAGATGTTGAGTCTATCTATCCAAGTGGTACTGATTTACATAATTACGAACCCACTCAAAAAGAAATGTTAAATATCGCAAAAAGTGATTTATTTGTATATTCTTCAGATGAGTTGGATCCAGTAGCTAAAAAAATTAGCTCTACAATAAAACAAGGCGACCACAAATTACAAACTATTCCTAATTTAGAGGAAAGTGAAATATTAGAACACCATCATGAAGATGGAGAAGAACATGAGCATGAACATGATGCAACACATAATGAAGAAAATGAACATGACCCGCATATATGGCTTGATCCAATTGCCAATAAAGAAGCGGCTAAATCTATTAAAGATAAATTAGTTAAAATAGATGCATCGCACAAAGAAACTTATGAAAAGAATTACAAGAAGCTAATAACAGATATCGATAAAATCGATAAAGAAATGAAAGAAATCACAAAAGATACGAAGCGAGATACTGTATTTATTTCTCATGACTCTCTTGGATATTTAGCAAATCGTTATCATTTTAAACAAACAGGTGTAACTGGAATGAATAATGAAGAACCTAGTCAAAAAGAACTTCTAAATATCATAAAAGAGATTAATAAATCAAAGTCTCCATATATATTATATGAACAAAATGTAAGTTCTAAAGTAACAGATATTATAAAGAAAGATACTGATAGTAAACCACTTAAGTTTCATAATTTGGAAGTATTAACTAAAGAAGAAGCAAAAGATAAAAACATCACATATCAATCTTTAATGGAAGAAAATATCAAAAATTTAGATAAAGCTCTTAATAATTAATAAATATAATCTTATTTCGTTTACTTTTTCATGTTAACCATGTATAGTAACTAATGGATTATTATTAATAGTTTTGAAAGAGGTCATTGATATGAAAATTTTTGATTATGAAGACGTACAATTAATACCAAACAAATGTATAGTAGAAAGTCGCTCTGAATGTGATACTACTGTTAAATTTGGGCCGAAAACATTTAAATTACCAGTTGTACCTGCTAATATGCAAACAGTGATGAATGAAGAACTAGCTGAATGGTTTGCTAGTAATGATTATTTTTATATCATGCATCGCTTTGATGAAAAAGCACGTATTCCATTTATTAAAAAAATGCAAAGTAAAAACTTATTTGCATCTATCTCAGTAGGTGTTAAAAAAGATGAGTATGATTTTATAGAAGAATTAGCAAATGAAAATTTAATTCCTGAATATATGACAATAGATATTGCACACGGTCACTCTGAGCAAGTTATTAGAATGATTAAGCACATTAAACAACATATTCCAGAAACATTTGTAATTGCTGGTAATGTTGGAACGCCAGAAGGTGTTCGTGAACTAGAAAATGCTGGAGCAGATGCAACTAAAGTTGGTATCGGGCCTGGTAGAGTCTGTATAACAAAAATTAAAACTGGATTTGGAACTGGTGGCTGGCAATTAGCTGCTATTAACCATTGTAGTAAAGCTGCAAGAAAACCAATTATTGCTGATGGTGGAATCAGAACAAATGGTGATATTGCAAAATCAATTAGATTTGGTGCTAGTATGGTTATGGTAGGTTCACTATTTGCTGCACACGAAGAATCTCCAGGTGAAACTGTTGAACTTGAAGGCAAATTATACAAAGAATACTTTGGAAGTGCTTCAGAATTCCAAAAAGGTGAGCGTAAAAACGTAGAAGGTAAAAAAATGTTTGTCGAGCATAAAGGATCATTAAAAGATACTTTAATTGAAATCGAACAAGATTTACAAAGTTCTATCTCGTATGCAGGTGGCAAAGACTTACAATCTATCACTAAAGTAGACTATGTGATTGTACGAAATTCAATATTCAACGGTGACCGCGACTAAAAATAGGCGAGGTGGACTACTTGAAAAAAGTATTTTACTTATTCATATTGTTATTGATTATAACCTTAATCAAGCCAGTCCCTGAATCAGATTTATCAAAACAAATTCAACAAAAAGTGATGAATGTTCAACAAGGACTTGAAGATGAACAAACTACTAAGAAAGTTGAACTAAAGACGCCGAAAGAACAAGAATTTGCGATTAATAATATTCAAATCAATCAAACGAAAAGCGAAGTTGAAAAGAAACTTGGCAAACCAAAACGGGTAACCGTTAATGAATATAATGAGAAATGGCATGCATATCATGACCAATACAATGGATTTGTGATGGTCAGTTATGACGATGACAAAGTAACAGGATTATATACAAACCAAGACTTAATAACATCTCAAAAAGGTATAACGAGTAAAATGAAAAAGAATAAAGTTCGTTCAATTCTCGGTGAACCTTTAGATGAGATTCAAAAAGATAAAGTTAAGTTAGTTCAAAATGATCCTGATTATGATGTTTTCAAATTTGATAACATTTATACGACCATATTTTATGATAAGCATCAAGACAATCAAATTAAAGGAATAATGCAAGTAGCTTCGTCAACTGAAGATAAGCGTACAAATCAGTACCATACTGCTTCAGATGAATATAAGCGTGCATTAGAACTTCAAAATTTTGATATAGTCAATGCAGAGCGCGTTCAATTTGATTTACCGACATTATCTTATAATGAAAATGTAAGTCATACTGCTCGTAAGCATAGTACAGATATGGTGGATAACGATTATTTTGATCATACGAATAAACAAGGTTTATCTCCATTTGATAGATTAGACAATGATGGTTTTGATTATGTAACTGCAGGTGAAAACTTAGCATATGGTCAAATAAGCAGTGTTTATGCCCATCATGGACTAATGAACTCATTGGGACACAGAAAGAACATTTTAAATAAAGATTATAAAGAGTTAGGAGTAGGTGTCGATATTGGCGAAGATTTACAGCCTTATTGGACTGAAAACTATATTACTCAACAGTAGAAAATAGATAAGCAAAGTGCATTGTCTAAACAACTTTGATATAATAACGATATAAAAATTATTTCATATTTCCTTAAATGTTTTACACATGTTGTTTCTAATAATTTGATTGGTGGAATAACATATAAAGGGGAAGTTTAACATGGAAAATAAAGAAATAAATAATAAAGATATTGACGTTTTAGATCGTGTCAAAGAATTATTAAATAAAAAAGATGTTTCATAAAAAGATTTTTATAATAAAAATAAAAGCTCAAATAATCAAATAAAGGGAATATGATATAAAAAAAGCTGTGATGCACTTGCATCACAGCTTTTTTACATTTCTCTAAACAATCCTACTACTTTACCTAAGACACTTACATTGTCTAAGTAAATTGGTTCCATTGTACTGTTCTCAGGTTGAAGTCTATAACGTGATTCTTCTTTGTAGAAGCGTTTAACGGTAGCTTCATCATCTTCAGTCATCGCGACGATGATATCCCCATTCTCAGCAATTGTTTGGCTTCGCACGATTACTTTATCTCCATCAAGAATACCTGCTTCTATCATACTGTCTCCAATAACATCTAATATAAAGATATTGCTATTATGTGTTGATGTAAAGTGAGCAGGTAGCGGGAAATATTCTTCAACGTTCTCAACTGCTGTAATAGGTATACCAGCAGTTACTTTACCTATGACGGGAACATGAATGGTGTTCTCTTGGTTAATGTTCTCTCCTACAGTCTCGGTAATCTCGATTGCACGAGGTTTAGTAGGGTCACGTTTTATATATCCCTTTTCTTCTAATCTAGATAAATGGCCATGTACAGTGGAACTTGAAGCAAGTCCGACAGCTAAACCAATTTCACGAACACTAGGCGGGTAACCTTTTGTTTGTACTATATGTTTAATGAATTGATATATTTCAGATTGACGTTTAGTTAATTCTTTCATAGTCGCACGCTCCTAATATTGATTTAAATTTATTATAGCACATACGTTTCCTTCGAACAAACATTTGTTCGTATTTTCATTGACTACGAACAGTTGTTCTGTTATTATAAAAATACAAACAAACGTTCTAGGAGGAAGTAGTTATGACAGTAACAATTAAGAAGACAGTTTTAGTATATTTAGCAGTGTTCTTGATGACTCTATTAATAGGATATTTATACTTAGCTCAGTCTAATGCTGTTTATTCAACAGAACAGACGTACGAAATGACTGATCACAAAATCAAACAACAAGATAACCAACAACCAAATAATATAGATGCAGAACCAAATCATATAAGTAAATCTAAAGCTATGGTAGGTTCGATAGATTAATCGTTAAAATATGAGCAAATCCATTTGGATTTGCTCGTTTTTTTTGTTATCTTTTAATTAAATGGAAAGTGGTGATAAAATGTTAAGTAAAGAAAAGATTGAAAGAATTAATGAGCTAGCAAATAAAAAGAAAACAAGTGGACTTTCTGAACAAGAAGCAAAAGAACAAACAAAACTTCGTGCAGAATATTTACAAGCTTTTAGAGGTAATTTTAAAGATACGATTGAAAGCACAAAAGTTATCGATCCAGAAGGTAAAGATGTAACACCTGAAAAATTAAAAGAAATCCAAAAGAAAAATAATATAAGAAATTAGTTAAAATGAGTAATAATAATTAATATTCCGAATATTATGATGTATAATGATAATGGATAACAGAATAAAGGAGACTATAATATATGTTTAATGAAAAAGATCAACTAGCAGTAGATTCAATCCGTGCATTAAGTATCGATGCTATCGAAGCAGCTAACTCAGGACATCCTGGATTACCAATGGGTGCTGCACCAATGGCATATACTTTATGGACAAAGCATTTAAACTTTAATCCACAATCAAAAAACTATTTTAATAGAGACCGCTTTGTATTATCTGCAGGTCACGGTTCAGCGTTACTATATAGTTTATTACATCTTTCTGGTAGCTTAGAACTTGAAGAAGTAAAAAACTTTAGACAATGGGATTCAAAAACACCTGGACACCCAGAGTTTAATCATACAGATGGTGTAGAAGTTACAACTGGACCTCTTGGACAAGGATTTGCAATGAGTGTTGGTATGGCTATGGCTGAAAAACACTTAGCAGGCAAATTCAACCAAGATAATTATGAAGTTGTTGATCACTACACATATGTTTTAGCTAGTGATGGTGACTTAATGGAGGGTATCTCTCACGAGGCAGCTTCATTAGCAGGTCATTTAAACCTTGATAAATTAATCACTTTATACGACTCTAACGATATTTCATTAGATGGTGATTTAGATAAAGCTTTCTCAGAAAATGTTAAAAATAGATTCGAATCTTACGGTTGGAGTTACATCTTAGTTGAAGACGGTAATGACTTAGAAGCTATTGATAAAGCTATAACTGAGGCTAAATCATTAGAAGGTCCTACGTTAATTGAAGTAAAAACTGTAATCGGTTACGGAGCTCCTAACAAAGCAGGTACAAACGGTGCTCACGGTGCGCCACTTGGTGAAGAAGAACGTGAATTGGCATTGAAAGCATACGGTTTAGATCCATCTAAACGTTTCAACGTACCTCAAGAAGTATATGATATTTTCAGCAATACAATGTTAACTCGTGCAAATGAACATGAAACAAAATGGAATGAATTAGTTGAAGAGTATGCTAAAGCTAACCCAGAATTAGGCGAAGCATTCAAACAAGCAATTTCTAATGAACTTCCAGAAGACTATGCTAAAGATTTACCTGTATATGAAGCTGGAAACAGTAGTGCTACACGTGCTGATTCAGGTGATATCATTCAAGCATTAAGTAAATCTGTACCAGCATTCTTTGGTGGTTCAGCAGATTTAGCGTCATCTAACAAATCAAACGTTAAAGATGAGCCAGACTTTAATGATGAAACACCAGAAGGACGTAACATTTGGTTTGGTGTTCGTGAATTCGGTATGGCAGCAGCAGTAAATGGTATGGCAGCGCATGGCGGTGTTAAACCTTATGGTGCGACATTCTTCGTATTCAGTGACTACTTAAAACCAGCACTTCGTCTATCAGCTATCATGGGTGTTCCTTCAACATTTGTATTTACGCATGATTCAATTGCTGTTGGGGAAGATGGTCCTACACATGAACCAGTTGAACAATTATCAGGTTTAAGAGCTATTCCAAACTTAAATGTTATTCGTCCAGCAGATGGAAATGAAACAAGAGTTGCTTGGAAAATTGCTTTAGAATCTAAATCAACACCTACAGCATTAGTATTAACGCGTCAAAACTTAACAGCTTTAGATGTTAAAGAAGCTGAAGTAGAAGAAGGCGTTCGTAAAGGTGGATATATTGTTTACCGTTCTGAAATAGAACCTGAATATCTATTATTAGCTTCTGGTTCTGAAGTATCTCTAGCAGTAGATGCAGCTAAAGATATTGAAGCTCAAGGTAAAGGCGTTCAAGTTGTATCATTACCAAACTGGCATGCATTTGATCAACAAGACCCTGAATATAAAGCTACTGTTTTACCTCCAACATTAAGAAAACGTGTTGCAATCGAAATGGCATCATCATTAGGTTGGCACAAATATGTTGGCATAGAAGGTAAAGTAATTAGTATTGATAGATTCGGTGCTAGTGCGCCTGGAGACTTAGTAGTTGAAAAATACGGTTTCACTAAAGAAAACGTATTAAACACAGTATTAAGTTTCTAATTTAAACTGAACAGTCCGAGACATATATAAATGTCTTGGACTGTTTTATTCCTAGTCATCTTTGCCGGGGTGGGCTGTGAAATCTTTTTAGCAAAATGAGATTTCTGTCCCGCTCCCTTTTTAATTTTGAAACATTAAGTTTCATCTTGATAAAATCTTTTTAATTTAGTAAACTTTTAGAGGATACAGAAAGTGGGTGAAATAATGGCAACATGGTTAGCAATACTATTAATCATCGTGGCATTAATCGGTGGGATTGCTCTAGGATTCTTCCTTGCGCGTAAATATATGATGGATTACTTGAAAAAGAATCCACCTATCAATGAGGAAATGTTACGAATGATGATGATGCAAATGGGTCAAAAACCATCTCAAAAGAAAATAAACCAAATGATGACAATGATGAACAAAAACATGGATCAAAAAATCAAGTAGTTTATATACATTGATGTTAAAGGGATTGCGACACTTCTTGAAAGTGATGTGGTCCCTTTTTATTTGTTAAACTTAGTATAATTAAACCTTAGTTTTAATAACTTTTCACTTATTGTTCAAAATAAATCGTTTTAATGACGCATAAATTTGATAAAATGGAAATAATAGTGAGGGGGGATATAATGGAATTAACAGTTTTTGTTGCTTTTGGTGCAGGTATATTAAGTTTTGTTTCTCCTTGCGTTCTACCTATATATCCTGCTTTTGTGTCATACATTACAGGTATGAGTTACGATGATTTAAAAAATAAAGGGCTAAGTCGTAATGCAATATTACATACTATTATCTTTTTGTTAGGGTTTAGTTTAATCTATATGATTTTAGGTATGGGCATAGGATACATATCTGGCTTGTTTATAAATTATCAAACATTAATAAGACAAGTAGGAGCAATCATCATTATTGTGTTTGGATTAATCATTTTAGGTGTATTCCAACCACAATTTTTAATGAAAGATAGAAAAATTAATTTTAAAGCAAAGCCTTCAGGTTTTATTGGTACGTTTTTAATTGGTATGGCTTTTGCAGCTGGGTGGACGCCGTGTAACGGGCCGATTATAGCTGCGATTGGAACGTTAGCAGCAACAAATTCATCCCAAGCGATGTTATATATGCTACTGTATGTACTTGGATTTAGCATTCCATTTTTCGTATTAACTTTCTTTATAACAAAATTACAAATAATTAGGAAGTACAATGTTGCTATCATGAAGTTTGGTGGTATAATTATGATAATTATGGGAATTTTATTGTTCTTTGATTTATTAACTGACATAACAATATTTTTCCAATCTTTGGGTTTGGAATAAACACAAATGATATTTAGAACTTAAAGGGGTTTTAATCATGTATTTGCTTTTTTCAGTATTTATAGCAGCTTTAATGAGCTTAGCCGTTATAGTTGTAAGAATGAAAGCACAAAATTATCCAACAAATACTAGAAAGATTATATTACCACCATTTTTTATGGCTACTGGAGCACTTATGTACGTAGTGCCTTATTTCAGACTAACAGGTGCTGAAATAATTGAATCGATCATTGTAGGTCTTTTCTTCTCATTATTTCTCATATTCACGTCCAACTTTGAAATTAAACGTTCTGAAATATATATGAAACGTTCAAAATTATTTCCAGTAATTCTTATTTCTTTATTGATTATAAGAACTGTAGGCAAGTTTGTATTGAGTGATTCAATCGATCCGGGCCAATTAGCTGGTATGTTTTTCTTATTGGCATTTAGTATGATTGTTCCTTGGAGAATATCTATGTACTTTAAATATAAGAAATTACGTAATCAAATAAGTGTTGTAAAATAAAAACAACGCACTACTCATTTATTGAGTGTGCGTTGTTTTTGCATTTGAAATTTCTTCTGCATGATCAAATATAGAAAACTTGTTTTTTTCATCGTCTGCTAATTCGAACAATGGCAAATATGGTGTATAATCGATATTAAGTTCTGTTAGCTTTTTCTTCATAAATTTGTGATCTCGTTTAGGTGTAGCAACGATATATCCCCTCATGATATGATCGAGTTCAATCGAAGTAGCATGTTCTTCTAGCGCGATTTTAGATACACGTCCACCGATTTTCTCTTTAGCAACGTCTCTAAAAAGATCTGGTACTGGAGACACTAATTCGTTTAATAATGATCTTGCTTCATCATTCCATAAAGGCAAGGCTTTGTGGATATAGTAATCTTGCCAATCGAGTTCACTCATGCCATCATCTTTAGGCATGCGCTTTAAGAATTTTCGAAACATAAAGAATCCGCCAATAGCAAGTAACGAAATAAAAACTATGCACCATAAGACAATAAAGAATATAAATACGTTACTCAATGAAATCACTCCTTATGACTAGTATAAATGAAGCAAATAAACCTGTCTAACAAATATTTTGAAAGGTGATAGAATATGAAAATTTTACATACAGCTGATTGGCATATAGGAAAAACTATAAACGGCCAGTCATTATTAGAAGACCAAAAATATGTATTAGAACAATTATACGAAGCAGTAAAAGAACATAAACCGGATGTTGTAATCATAAGTGGGGATTTATATGATTTACATTATCCAAGTAAAGATGCAATGGTCGTGTTGGAAGATGCGTTATCTAAGATTAATTTAGAATTAAATACGCCAATAATCGCTATAAGTGGTAACCATGATGGGAAAGAAAGATTGAATTACGGTGAAAAATGGTTTGCTAAGTCAGGATTAAAGATTATGACAGATTATCATGACATGTTTAAACCAGTAGAAATGAATGATATCCATATATACGTTATGCCGTATTTCACGCCTGCTGATATAAGGCAAGCATTTGGCAATAAAGACATACATACACACCAAGAAGCTACTGATTATATCGTTAAACATATGGAAGAAGTGATGGATGACAGTAAAACGAATATACTCGTAGGACATTTATTCGTAGCTGGAGGAGAATCAAGTGATTCTGAAAGACCACTATCGATAGGGACGATTGAAACAGTTAGCGCTCAAACTTTTAAGTCTTTTGATACTGTTATGCTAGGACATTTGCATCATCCATTTGCGATTCAATCAGATTATATATTTTATTCAGGCTCGTTAATGCAATATTCATTCTCTGAACAGAACCAAGCTAAAGGCTATAGGTTGTTTGAATATAGCGAGAGTAGTTTTGAGCAAAACTTTATACCACTAACACCTAAACGTTCTTTTCATGTTGTTCAAGCGTCTTATGAAGATGTTATACATGAAAATATTACAATTCAAAATCAGGAAGACTATTTTCATTTTAAATTGACGAATATGGATCATGTAACGGATCCACTTATGAAGATACGTGCTATATATCCAAATACATTACAAATATCTAGACAAGATTATGAAGTGAAAGAAGATGAAATTCAATTAGATGTTCATGCTTTAAGTGATATAGAAATCATAAAGTCATTTTATAGTCATGTAACAGATGAGGAGTTATCTGGTATTAAAGAAGAAAAGGTTGTTCAATTACTTGAAAAAGCAATCAATAAAGGAGTTGATGAATAATGAGACCCCTTACTTTAAACATGCAATACTTTGGACCGTTTATTAATGAAACGATAGAGTTTAACCATTTATCAAAATCTCAACTCTTTTTAATAAGTGGTAAAACAGGTTCTGGGAAAACGATGATATTTGATGCTATGGTATATGCTTTGTATGGAGAGACATCGACCCAATCAAGAGATAAAGTGGATTTAAGAAGTCACTTTGCAGATCCTAAATTACCGAGTAAAGTGCAATTTGAATTTAAAATTAAAAATGAATCATATTTAGTGGTTAGAACAATTAAATATATAAAAGAAGGAAATAAGAATCCAACAAATTCTACTGTGGAAGTGTATAAAGAAGTAGACGGCGAATGGTCTTTACAGACGAGTACGATAAATGAAAGTAATCAATATTTGAATGATATATTGCATATGAACGTTAAACAATTTAGACAAATTTTAATATTACCTCAAGGGGAGTTTAAGCAATTTTTAATTTCAAATAGTACAGAGAAGAGAAGTATCTTAAGAACATTATTTGATAGTGATCGTTTCGAAGCATTGCAAGAACAATTAGGCGAAGAGATGAAGAAAGAAATTGCTTTAATAGAAAGTCATTATCAGCAAATTTCTCAATGCTTATCAGATTTACATGACTTCGATCACGAAACATTAAAAGAACTAAAAGATATAGAAGGCCATCGCTATAAGAAAGTGGAAAATGCATTAGTACAGTATGAAGAAATAGGTAAAGAAAAATTAGACTATCAGTTGAAAGAATTAAAAGAACAAGAAACAATCGTTAAAAATTTAGAAAAGAAATATGAAGAGAAGAAGACCATTAAACAAAACTTTGATACATTACAAGAAAAACAACATGAGTTAAATATGCTTAACGAACAAGTTGAACATATTAATAACTTAAGAGAACAATTAAGGTATTTAAAAACAGTACAAAATATTACGCATCAGTATAATCAATTAAAAGAGAAACAAATTAACAAGAAAGAAACTGAGAAGCAACACGAAGAATTAAAAACAGAAAAGCAAGAAGTTCACAGTCAATTTGAATTTTATAACAACAAGTTAAGTGAAAAGCTCGAAAGCCAAGAGGACATTAATAAGAAAAGAGCATTTATTAATAAGACAAATCATATCTATACAAGCATAGAGCAGTATTATGATAGTAAAGAACATTTACCTGAAGCGAAAAAACAACTAGAGAAGTTAAAAGAAGAGATAACTCAGAAGACAAATTCGATTACAACATTGCAAGAATCTTTAAAAAGTATAGATGCAGATGATGAAACAGAACAAAATAAATTAAAACAGCAAGAATCTTTAAAACTTGAATTACAGCAATTAGAAAATACACAAAATCAATTTCAAGAAAAGGAAACACTTATTGCAACTCAGAAAGAGATTAAATCAAAACTAGTTGAGTTAGAACAACAACAAAAGAATATTGAACAAAGTATGAAAGAGTCAGATGCATTTGAAGTGTTAACAGTAGAAGATGAAAT
>X87_Garden_Dormouse__coassemble_79_pt1 | contig 23473 bp, 15 predicted proteins | sample X87_Garden_Dormouse__metabat2_low_PE_004 | metagenome-assembled genome bin X87_Garden_Dormouse | reverse complement strand
TGTATTTATATATAGATTGAAAGCTATTACAAATAAAAAAGCAGTGAAGAATCCTATTGTATTAGAATTCTTCACTGCTAGTCTTATTTATTCTTAATTAGATTTATGGTAGAAGATCATTAATTTTCTTTTATTACCTTATTATCTTCTATTTCATATGGTCCTGAATCATCTTTATAATATTTATTATATCTGCGTTTAAATAAAGTAAATACGTGTGTTACAGCTACTTTAATAATAGCATATGCTGGAATTCCCAGAATAACACCTATTATGCCAGCTAAATTACCTGCACATAACAATACAAATATAATTGTAAGTGGATGAATTTTCATCGTTTTACCCATAATATTTGGCGAAATGAAATGCCCTTCTAAAAATTGTACTGCTGCCCAAACGATTGCAAGTTTAAGTAGCATAAATGGTGAATCAATCGCTGCCAATACGATTGCTGGTGAAATAGCTATCATAGGCCCTAAATAAGGCACTACACTTGTCACAGCAGCAATACTTGCTAATGTTAATGCGTAATCAAGTCCAATGATTGAATAGCCAATAAATAGTAATACACCAATACAGAATGCTACAATCATTTGTCCTTGAATATATGAACCAACTTGAAGGTTCATTTTATCAATTAAATCATGTGTATCTCTTCTAAATTTAGGAGGCATTAAACTAATGAAATAGTTTCTAAATTTTTCTCCATCTTTCAATAAGAAAAATAACACAAATGGGAATGTCGCAATAATAACAACGACATGCGTAATAGTAGAAACAAATGATTGGAATTTGTCTCCGAAACTACCTACTGAATTTGATATTTTTTTAGGAATATCACTAAAGTTTTGTTGTAACCAATTTTGAGCTTGAGTGTAATAATCCGCTATAAACGAATTTTTGGATAACTGTTTAATTTTATCGCTAAACTCATCTATATATGTAGGTAAGTTTTTTGAAAAGCTTTCTATTTGATGCTGTACGACTGGAATCAATAAAGTAACTATAAACGTAATACCTGCAATGATAATAAGTAGTAAAATAAGGATTCCCCATAATCGTGAAATATTCATCCTTTCCATAAAGTTTACTATTGGATTAAATAAATAAAATGCTATAAACGCAACGATAATTGGGCCAATTAAAGTTGTCGTTACTGTGATTAATGGTTCGAAAATAAATGAAACTTTTTGGAATATAAATACCGTTAAACCAATGAGTATAAGCAGACCTAAAATAAAATAAATATCTCGGCCTCCAAAAAATCTCATAAATCTTGTTTCTTTACCGTTCGAACCTCGACCTCGTGATTCTTTTTCCAAGAATAGCCCTCCTTGTATTAATTTATAGTCTATTATACCCTAATCGACGAAGTTTAACAGTAAAATTTTACATCAATAGTTTACATAATAATTTTATGATTTATCATAATAAAAATAAAAAAGAGAAGAATCTATTTGAAGATCCTTCTCTTTATATATTCTATTTAACAATAAAGATTTTATCGCCTTGTTCTACTTTTCCTTTAACTAATGTTTCTAACTTAGAATCATTAAGGTTTGTTACAACAATCGGTGTTACTGTGCTATCTGCATGCTCTTTAATATAGTCTAAATCTACTTTCATTAAAGGTTGTCCTTTAATAATATCAGTTTCTGCTTCTGCTAATATTTCAAATCCTTGACCTTCTAATTTAACAGTTTCTAAACCGAAATGAATTAGTAATTCCACACCTTCAGTTGATTCTAAACCAATAGCGTGCTTTGTAGGGAATGTCATTTTTAGTTTACCGTCAAATGGTGCTACAACTTCGCCTGTTTCTGGAATGATAGCTATGCCGTCACCCATCATTTTTTCAGAGAAAACTTTATCTGGTACTTCACTAATATCAATGATTTCACCTTTAATAGGAGAATAAATTGTTGCATCTCCTTCAGCTAGAATTTCAGCATTTTCTTGATTTCCTTCTTCTGTGACTGTTGTTTCGCTTGGTTTCGTAATTTCACCTGAAATAATACGTGCCATGTCATGTTTAATTTGATCTGATTTAGGTCCAAATATCGCTTGAATATTATTACCTACTTCAAGTACACCTGAAGCACCTAAACTTTTCAGTTCAGATTTATCAACTTGGTCTTTATCTTGAACTTCTACACGTAATCTCGTAATACAAGCATCTAAATGTTTAATGTTATCTTGACCACCCATTGCTTCTAAAACTGAGAACGGTAATTCACTATTAGATACAGTTGTTGTTTTTTGTTCTGCATCATCTCGACCAGGTGTTTTGTAATTGAATTTTGAAATAAAGAATCTAAACACAAAGTAGTAAATAACTGCGTATACTAAACCAACTGGGATTACTAGCCACCATGCTGTTTTACCTTGCAAGATTCCAAATGTGAAGAAATCAATGAATCCACCTGAGAATGTATAACCTAGATGTAAATCTAATAAATATAAAATTAAGAATGATAATCCGTCTAATATTGCGTGAATAAAGAATAATAATGGTGCTACGAATAAGAATGAGAATTCTAATGGTTCCGTAATACCTGTTAAGAATGATGTAAGTGCTGCTGAACCCATTAAACCAGCAACTACTTTCTTGTTTTCAGGTTTAGCTGTATGGTAAATTGCTAATGCTGCTGCAGGTAACCCGAACATCATAACTGGGAATTCACCTTGCATAAATTTACCAGCAGTTAAACTTACATTATCAGCAATTTGCGCTTGGAAAATTGATAAATCTCCGTGTACAACTTTCCCTGCTGCTGTAGTATATGATCCAAACTCAAACCAGAATGGCGCATGGAAAATATGATGTAAACCGAATGGAATTAACAGACGTTTAATAAATCCGAATAAGAATACTGCTAATCCTGTATTTGCATCGATTAAACTAGATGAGAATTCGTTTAATCCATATTGAACGTGTGGCCAAATCCAAGCCATTAAAAACGCTAATAGGAATGATGATGCAGCCATCACGATTGGTACGAAACGCTTACCAGCAAAGAAACCTAAGTATGATGGTAACGTAATGTTATAGAACTTGTTATAACACCATGCTGCTAAAGCACCAATGATGATACCGCCGAATACACCTGTTTGTAACGTTGGGATACCAAGTACTAAAGCATTACCAGGGTTCTCAGCATTAATATCATCAGCTGTGATACCTAAATATTGACCCATAGTCATATTTAAAACTAAGTAACCTACGAATGCTGCTATAGCTGCAACACCGTCTCCACCTGCTAAACCAATTGCTACACCCATAGCGAATAGCATAGGTAGATTATCAAATATAATACTACCAGCACTCTGCATTAAATCAGAAATCATAACAACCGTATCATTTGTTAAGAACGGCATGATTTCAACTAAGTTAGGCGTTTGCATAGCTGACCCGAAAGCTAACAACAGCCCTGCTGCTGGTAAAATCGCAACTGGTAACATTAATGCTTTACCAATACGTTGCAACTGACCAAAGAACTTCTTGAACATTATAAAACCCTCCTGTATTTTGAACTTTATAAATTATCGCACTAAAAAAGGCATGAGCAAATAAACATACCCTTGGGTATATTTTATTTGCTCATGCCTAATCGTATTAGTAACACGCAATTTATAAGTTATTATTTAAGTGTTGAATATTTTTTCTACACTTTATCTACCGACTTATTATAGCACGATAAGATTACGCTTTCAATAATATTTTTTATGAAAACACGTGTAACAAAGTATGGGCTCCTGAGACAAATTTCTTTATCCCTTTTTATTTCACTAAAAATATTTTATCTCCTTGGTCAATGTGTCCATTAGTTAATATCTCCAACGTTGAACCTTCTAAATTTGTCACGACAATTGGTGTGACTGTGCTATCTGCATGTTTTTTAATATAATCTAAATCAACTTTCATTAGAGGTTGGCCTTTAATAATATCAGTATCAGCTTCTGCTAATATTTCAAATCCTTGACCTTCTAACTGAACAGTTTCTAGACCAAAATGAATTAACAGCTCAATACCTTCTTTTGATTCTAGTCCAATAGCGTGTTTAGTAGGGAATGTCATTTTTAGTTTACCGTCAAATGGTGCTACAACTTCACCTGTTTCTGGAATAATTGCTATGCCATCACCCATCATTTTCTCGGAAAACACTTTATCTGGCACTTCACTAATATCTATGATTTCACCTTTAATAGGAGAATAAATCGTTGCACCCCCTTCAGCTAAAATAGCTAAACTTTCTTTATCTCCTTCTTCCGTAACTGTCGTTTCACTAGGTTTCGTAATTTTACCTGAAATAATACGTCCCATATCGTGTTTTATTTGATCGGATTTAGGCCCAAATATCGCTTGAATATTATTACCTACTTCAAGTACACCTGAAGCACCTAAACTTCTAAGTTCTGATTTATCAACTTTCGTTTTATCTAAAACTTCTACACGTAATCTTGTAATACAAGCATCTAAATGTTTGATGTTATTTTGACCACCCATTGCTTCTAACACATCAAATGGTAATTCTGATACTGAACTATTACGTGATTCTGTTTCTTTATCTTCTCTTCCGGGTGTTTTCAAATTGAATTTCTTAATTGCGAACGTAAATAAGAAATAATAAACTAATGCATAAATGATACCTACTGGAATAACTAATAGTGCATTTGTACGATCCCAGTTTAATAATCCATATAACACGTAATCAATAAATCCACCAGAGAACGTCATACCTATTTGAATATGTAATAAATGCATCACTAAAAATGAAGTACCTGCTAATATAACATGTATTCCATATAAAACTGGTGCAACGAATAGGAATGAGAATTCTAATGGCTCTGTAATACCCGTTAAGAATGAAGTAAGCCCTGCAGACAACATTAATCCACCGACAACTTTTTTGCGTTCTGGACGAGCTTGACGATATATTGCATATGCAGCCGCTGGTAAACCAAACATCATGAATGGATATTTACCAGTAGTAAATGCCCCAGCTGTAAATGGTACTTTATCTTTAACTTGTGCCATAAATATACTCTGATCTCCACGTACTAATTCCCCAGCTTTATTTACATAACTTCCGAATTCAAACCAAAACGGCGAATAAAAAATATGATGTAGTCCAAATGGAATTAAAGATCTCTCAATAATTCCAAATATAAATGTCGTTAAAGCTAAATTTTTACCTAATAAAAATGTAGATAAGTTATTTAAAGCTTCTTGTATCGGTGGCCAAGCAAATGACAAAACAATACCTGTAACGATGGCTACTACAGATGTAATAATTGGAACAAATCGTTTACCTGCGAAAAACCCTAAAAATGGTGGTAAATTTATGTTGAAATATTTGTTATAGCACCAGGCTGCTAAAGCCCCCATTATAATACCACCAAATACCCCTGTTTGTAGTGTTGGTATACCTAGAACTAATGCATGTGATGGCTCTCTAGCAGCTTGGCTAAGTGTTTCAGCCCCTTTACTATAAGAGTATATGTTATCTATTGTAATGCCTTTTATAACACCCATTGTAGTATTCATAATAAGATAACCTACTAACGCTGCTAAACCTGCTACGCCATCTCCTCCAGCTAAACCTAAAGCAGTACCAATAGCAAAGAGTAAAGGTAAATTATCAAATATAATTTGACCTGAAGACTCCATAACAGATGCAATCATTACAATAATATCTGTTTTTAACCAAGGTGCAATTTCAATAAATTGAGCGTTTTTCATTGCGTTACCAAACGCAAGTAAAATTCCCGCTGCAGGTAATATTGCAACTGGTAACATTAAAGCTTTCCCAATACGTTGTAATTGACCAAAAAATTTCTTAAACATTGTAAAACCCTCCCATTGTTTAACTCAATAAATTACAGCACAAAAAAAGGCATGAGCAAGAAACCTACCATAAGGTAATGTTTATTTGCTCATGCCTGACGAAACAGTAACACGCAATTTATAAGTTATTATTAAAGCGTTGGATGTGCATTGTTAAATATGCTAATTCAGATTCATAAACTGGCCTCTTTAACTGTGTTTGCATCATCTTCACTATCTTTACAGCAATATTATAGCACAGTGGATATTGCGCTTTCAATAACAATTCAATATCAGTTGCATCCGGAATTCTTTCATCTGCTAAGACTCTTTGAATCGCAAAATGTAAGTGTCTTACAAAACGACTATAATTAATACTATTCTTATCTATATTAACTTCAAGGCCCTCTTCTATTATAATAATTGACTTCTGTATAATTTGTTTTATATTATTTATGTCGTTAAGTGAATGATTTTCTTCAGCTGAATGGATATGTAATGCTATAAATCCAGCTTCTGACTCAATAAACTGTAAATCTAACTTTTCATTTAAAGCTTTAACAGCGTTTTCAGCAATTTGATATTCCCTTGGATAAAGCACTTCTGTCTCTTTTAAAAATGGATTATGAACATGAATGCCTTCTTCTATTCGCTTTATTGCAAATACAATATGATCAGTTAATGAAATGAGCGTTTTTTCACTTACACTACCGCCCAACTGTTTATCAATTCCATTTACTACTTCTAATATTGTATTAAATACGTGTTCACTCGTTCCGTTTAATAACTGTGTATATCTATCTTTATCTCTCTCAGATTCTAATAAGTAAACTTTCTCTATTAAATCTGTATCAATTTCTTCACCTTGTTTTTTACCAAAACTAATCCCCTTGCCTATTAAAATTACTTCTTTTTGATAATAGTTAGCAACTAACACATTATTATTGAGTGTTTTTTCGATAATATATTTTCCCATATAAAAACCTCATTCTGAAGACCTATTACATATTATACAATTGATGCTAATATAATGATAGATATAATATATCAATAAATTTATAGGACGTGAGTCATGTGAGAAACTTAAAAACATACATTATTTCTATACTATCCGTTTTAGTTATTGCTACTATTTTTTATCCGAAGCAACAAGCTCAAGCAGTAACTGAAGAAGCTTGGGATAACGCAGTTACTGTTTATGGAGCAGCTTTAGAGAATAACCCTTCAGCTAAAGAAACAACTTCAAATCTTTTAGGTACAAAAAACAGTGATAAAACAACATATGTTAATGCTGAAGATTTAAATAAATACTTGAATATGCAGTCATCAAACGATGTACTCAAATCTAGCATTCGTATAACGAAAACTTCTAAAGGTAGTGGCTTGAATTTAACAATCAACCAAGATCAAGGTCAAATCACTAAAGTTACAGAAGATACTTACAAAAATGCTCTAATGACAGCTGGTATTAAAGATGCTGACGTTACAATCGCGTCAAGTGAAGATGTTACAGGAGAAAGCGCACTTGCAGGTGTTTATAAAGCCTTCGAAGCACAAGGTGAATCTATAGATTCAAACAGAACACAAGTAGCACAAGAAGAGCTATCTACAATAAACGAGATATCTGAAGAAAATAAAGATCAAGAAGGATTCTCTCAATCACAACTTAACAAGACAGTGGCAGAATCTAAACAAGCAGTTGCAGAAAAATCCGGGAACGTTTCAGTAACTGAAATTACAAATATCGTAAATCAAAAAATTGAAGATAATGGATTAACAAACATCATTAATGAAAATCAAGTTAACAAAATTGTTAATGTAATCGATAGTGCTCAAAAAGACGGTATTTTCGATGGAGAAAATGCTAAAGACTTTATTAAGAACTCTAAAGATTATGTTAATGACATAGTTAAGTCAGATGATTTCAAAAATGCTAAGAAAAAAGCAGAAGACTTAGGAAATAACATTAAAGATAAATTACAAGACGAAGGACTATGGGATAAAATCGTCAACGCAATTAAAGATATCTTTAATTCAATCGCTAATTTATTTAAATAATTTTAGTGAATATACAAAATAATGAGGCTGGGACATAAATACATGTCTCAGCCTCATTTTTACATTCTAAACATAAAAAAGACTGCCGATTTTCTCGGCAGTCCTAAGTAACATTTTCATTCATTTTTTATAAATGATAATTATTGATCTTTCTTATCATCATTTAAAGTTTCGTCTTTATTTTCTGAAACATTTTCTTCTTCTGAATCTACAGTTGGCTTATTTTTCTTTTTCACTGCTGTATCTTCATTTCTACTATATGGGTTATTGCCCCAAGCTTCAATATTACTGAAGTTTGCTTTTAAGTTTTCTATTTTAAATACTGGATTTAATTTACGTTTTCTTTGGTCTCGATAGTCTTTCGCTACTTCAAACACGACTGTAGCTAGACCGAATAATGCTACGATATTAATAACCGCCATTAATCCCATAAATAAATCTGCAGTATCCCAAACAGTTTGTACTTGTACAACTGAACCAACGAATACCATTCCAACAACTAATAATCTAAAAATAAACATTATAAATTTATTTTTCGTTAAATATTCAATATTAGCTTGTCCATAGTAATAGTTACCAATAATAGATGAGAATGCAAACATAAATACTGCAATAGTTAAGAATATACCACCAAACTCACCTACATGTGTTGTTAAAGCTTGTTGTGTAACTGCTACACCTTGTTCTGCATCTGCTCCAAATTGTAAGTCAGTATATAGCAGTAACATAATTGCAGTAGCTGAACAAATAATTAATGTATCAAAGAATACACCTAATGATTGAATTAAACCTTGTTTTACTGGGTGACTTACGGCTGCAGTTGCTGCGGCGTTTGCTGCAGAACCCATACCAGCTTCGTTTGAGAATAACCCACGTTTAATACCTTGCATTAATGCAAAACCAATTGCACCACCAAATGCTGGGTGTAATCCAAAAGCACTTTTTACGATGTTTTGTAACATTGGAATAATTTGATCAACATTCATCGCTAAGATGTAGCCTACTAATATAATGTAACCGACTGCCATAATTGGAACGATGAAAGAAGATACTGTTGCAATACTTCTAACACCACCAAAAATAACAATCCCAGTTATAATAGCTAAAATAACACCTGTTATAATATTCGAAAATTCATATTGCTCATTTAAAGATGCAGCAATTGTATTAGATTGCACAGTATTAAATACAAATGCAAAAGTAACTGTAATTAATACTGCAAAGATAACACCTAGCCATTTTTGACCAAGTCCACGTTCTATGTAGTATGCTGGGCCGCCTCTAAAACCGCCCTCTTCATCTTTTACTTTATATACTTGAGCTAAAGTAGCTTCAAAGAATGCGCTGGCTGCACCGATAAATGCAATAACCCACATCCAGAATACAGCACCAGGTCCACCAAGAACGATAGCTGTAGCTACACCGGCAATATTACCAGTACCTACGCGTGAAGCCGCACTAATTGCAAATGCTTGGAAAGATGATATACCTTTTTTCCCATCTTCAAGTGTTTCTGGCTTTTCAAAAATAATTCTAAACATTTCTGGCAGCCATCTAAGTTGTACAACTCTAGAACTAATTGTGAAGAATACTCCTGCCAGTAAAAGTAAGAAAATTAAGTTTTGCGTCCAAATTAAATCATTACCCCATTGAACAAAGTCATGAAACCAACTTGGGATATAACTATCAAAGTCTTTCAAACAAATCCCTCAATTCTAAATAAAATTAGTCTAATAAATCATTATCATGATTTTACCATGACAATTAGTATATGACTATATTTTTTTATTCAAGTGCTTTTTCATCGAAGTATGCATCTATGACTTGACCAAACTCACTTTCATCAACAATAAATCTACCATTTGTATATCTTTCGCTGTAATTAAAGTCTTTAGTGTCTACTTTAATGACGTCTTTTTCAGATAAAATTATACAAGTTTCATTTTCAGAAAGAGTTAAAGCTTTTATAATTTTATGTGATTTTGATTTTAATTCTTTTAATATCATTAAACCACGTTGAGATCTTTTCGCGGGAACAAATTGGTCTGCTTTCATATGTTTTACTGAACCACGATCTGTGACAATGAATACTGATTTGTTACTTGGTAAAGTTTCTGTCATGACCACATTATCATTATCTTTTAAGTTAATGGATTTAACACCAGCAGCTTTTAATCCTATGTCTGATAGTTCATCTGTATCATATGTTAAGCTCATACCTTTTTCAGTTATCACTGTTAAAAGTTCATCTTCTGTTATTTTCAATACTGAAATAACTTCATCATCATCTTTTAGTTTCATTGCAACTAATGGTCTTGTAATTCTAGATGCTTTAAATTTATCATTTGTTGATTTCTTAATCATGCCGTTTTTCGTAGCAATAATATAATTAGATTCTGGTTTGAAATCAGTTTCAAAGAATATATCTATAATTCTTTCGTCATCACCGATAGGAATCATCTGTGAAACATGTTTACCTAATTCTTTCCACTTTAAATCGGCTATTTCATGTACAGGAATGAATAAATAATGACCTTTCGAAGTAAAAGCAATTAGCGTATCTTGTGTGTTGACTTTTTGATGTTTTAACAAATAATCTCCATCTTTTAAGCCAACTTCTTCAACACCACTTGCTTGATAGCTTCTATTTGAAGTTCTTTTAACATATCCATCGCGTGTCATAGAAACAATCGTTTCTTCACTTGGTACAAGAATTTCTTTTTCAATTTTAATTTCAGAGATTTTTTCTTCTATGTCTGTTTTTCTTTCATCACTAAATTCTTTTTTCACAGATCTTAATTCTGATTTAATCACTTTTAACAATGAACTTTCATTATTTAAAATATCTTTCAGACGCTCTATTGTTTTCTTTAATTCATCGAATTCTTCTTCTAGAGATACAATATCTGTATTTGTTAAACGATATAATTGTAGCATTACGATTGCTTCTGCTTGTTCTTCAGTAAATTTATATTTTGCAATTAAGTTTTCTTTAGCATCACGTTTATTGTTAGAAGCTCTAATTGTTTCTATTACCTCATCAAGTATAGATAAAGCTTTTATCAAACCTTCAACGATATGCATACGCTTTTCAGCTTGAGAGAGTTCATATTGAGAACGTTTAGTAACAACTTCTTTTTGATGTTCAATATAGCTCTCTAAAATCTCTTTAAGTCCTAATAACTCTGGTCTTCTCTTATTAATTGCAACCATATTGAAATGATATAAAACTTGTAGATCAGTATTTTTATATAAATAATTTAGAACGCCTTCACTATTTATATCTTTTTTAAGCTCAATTGCTATTCTTAAACCTTCTCTATCAGTTTCATCACGAACTTCAACGATGCCTTCTATTTTTTTGTCAGCTCGTAGTTCATCAATTTTTTTAACTAAACTACCTTTGTTCACTTCAAAAGGAACTTCTGAAACGATAATTTGTTCTCTTCCGCCACGTATTTGTTCTATTTCTACTTTACTTCTTACAACTATTTTACCTTTACCAGTTTTGTAAGCCTTTTTAATACCATCTAAACCTTGAATAATACCACCGGTAGGGAAATCAGGTCCTTTAATAAACTTAATAAGTTCATCTATTGTTGTAGTAGGTTTATCTATTAATTTTAGTGTCGCATCAATAACTTCACCTAAATTATGTGGTGGAATATCAGTCGCATAACCCGCAGAAATACCAGTAGAACCATTTACTAATAAATTCGGATATCTCGCTGGTAAAACCATAGGCTCCATTGCCGTATCATCAAAGTTTTGAACATGTTCTACTGTTTCTTTATCTATATCTTGAAGCAGTATTTCTGCTAATTTACTAAGTTTAGCCTCTGTATAACGCATTGCTGCTGGAGGATCATTATCGATACTACCATTGTTACCATGCATTTCAATCAATACATGTCTTAGTTTCCAATCTTGGCTCATACGAACCATTGCATCATATACCGATGAGTCACCATGAGGGTGGTAATTACCGATTACGTTACCTACTGTTTTCGCACTTTTTCTAAAGTTTCGCTCATAAGTGTTACCATCTTTGTACATTGCAAATAAAATTCTTCGTTGTACTGGCTTCAAACCATCACGTACATCAGGAAGTGCTCGGTCTTGGATAATATATTTACTATACCGACCGAATCTATCCCCTATAACATCTTCTAAAGGAAGGTTTTGTATTTGTTCAACCATTAATTAACTTCCCCCTCTGTTTCTATTTCATCATCAAGCAGCTGAATATCATCACTTTCAAGTATGCTTTGATCTTCTTGCATACCAAATTGGACGTGTCTTTCAATCCATTCTCTACGCGGCTCAACTTTGTCACCCATTAATGTTGTCACACGTCTTTGTGAACGTACTTCGTCATCTATGCTTACTCTAATTAATGTTCTTGTTTCTGGATCCATAGTTGTTTCCCATAGTTGGTCAGCATTCATTTCACCTAAACCTTTATATCTTTGCAGTGTGAAACCTTTACCGAGCTTTTTCATTAATACTTCTAAATCTTCATCTGTCCATGCATATTCAACTTGTTTCTTTTTACCTTTACCTTTTTCTACTTTATATAAAGGTGGTAATGCAATATACACGCGACCTGCTTCTAATAAAGGTCTCATATATTTAAAGAAGAATGTTAAAAGTAATACTTGAATATGAGCACCATCTGTATCGGCATCTGTCATGATGATAACTTTTTTGTAATTACTGTCTTCTAAACTAAAGTCAGCACCTACGCCGGCACCAATAGTATGAATAATCGTATTGATTTCTTCATTTTTAAATATATCTTCAAGTTTAGCTTTTTCAGTATTAATAACTTTACCTCTTAAAGGTAAGATCGCTTGGAATTTACGATCTCTTCCTAATTTAGCTGAACCACCTGCAGAGTCACCCTCTACTAAGTATAGTTCATTTTTCTCAGTATTTTTACTTTGAGCAGGCGTTAGCTTACCTGAGAGCAATGTTTCTTTTCTTTTATTCTTCTTACCATTTCTCGCTTCTTCTCTAGCTTTACGTGCAGCTTCACGCGCTTGAGATGCTTTTACAGCTTTCTTTAATAATGACTTAGATAATTGTCCTTTCTCTTCTAAATAGAAAGGTAATTGATCAGATATTACTGAATCTACGGCAGCTCTTGCTTCAGTCGTACCTAATTTAGATTTAGTTTGTCCTTCAAATTGTAGTAAATCCTCTGGAATACGCACTGAAATAATAGCTGTTAAACCTTCACGAATATCGCTACCATCTAAGTTTTTATCTTTTGCTTTTAATTCTCCAATTTTTCGAGCATATTCATTAAATACTCTTGTAAAAGAAGCTTTTAGTGCCGTTTCATGTGTTCCACCATCTTTAGTACGAACATTATTCACAAAACTTAAAATAGTTTCTGAATACTGATCGTTAAACTGAAAACTAATATCCACTTCAATTTGATTAGAAGTGCCAGTAAACATTGCAACATCATGTAGCACATCTTTGCCTTCATTCAAATATTTAACAAACTCTTTAATACCATCTTCATAATGATAAAAAACTTCATTAGGCTCTTCGCCTCTTAAGTCTTTTATTTTAATTTTGAGCGCTTTTAATAGAAACGCAGATTCTTGTAGTCTTTCACACAATGTTTCAAAATTATAATGAGTAGAATTTTTAAATATTGTTGGATCTGGTTTGAAATGTACAGTTGTTCCAGTTTTTCTCGTCTTCCCCTTTTTCTCTAATGTTGTAACTGGTCTACCGCCTTTTTCAAATCTTTGTTTATACGTATGGCCTTCTCTGTGAATCGTTACTTCTAACCATTCACTAAGTGCGTTCACTACAGATGCACCTACACCATGTAATCCACCTGATGTCTTATAGCCTCCTTGGCCAAATTTACCACCAGCGTGTAAAACTGTGAAAATAACTTCAGGTGTTGGTTTGCCGGTTTTGTGCAATCCTGTTGGCATACCTCTACCGTTATCAGAAACAGAAATACTATTATCTTTATGTATTGTTACTTCTATTTCAGTACCATACCCATTTAAAATTTCGTCAACAGAGTTATCTACAATTTCATAAACTAAATGGTGAAGTCCGCGAACATCTGTTGAACCGATGTACATACCAGGTCTTTTTCTAACAGCTTCAAGACCTTCGAGTACTTGAATTGAATCTTCACCATATTGAACTTTTGCTTGTTTATTCAATATTTCTCCTCCTACAAACGTACGTTCGTTTTTTTACTATACATTAGTTATTTTGTTATAAATCTCCGGAAAATGCAAGTCCTATCACTAATAGTAGTACAATTTCACTTTATATCTTATGGTAAAATCATATTTTAAATAGTAACCTATTTCTAGTTATGGTAAACTATTAGTACCTGCTAACAAAGGAGTGTTTTATAATGACATTTGTTGTTATTATACTTAGCTACTTGATTGGATGTTTCCCAAGTGGCCTCGTGTTAGGTAAATTATTTTATAAAAAAGATATCAGAAATTTTGGAAGTGGCAATTTAGGTGCTACTAATACTTTTAGAGTATTAGGTAAAAAAGCTGGATTTATCGTAATGTTTTTAGATATTTTCAAGGGATTCATTGTAGTTTTCTTCCCAATATGGTTTAATTTAGATATTCCTAGTATTTTTATAGGAATGTGTGCCGTTGTCGGTCACGTATTCCCAGTGTTCTTGAAATTCCGTGGTGGTAAAGCAGTAGCAACAAGTGCTGGTGCAGTATTGGGTGTTCATCCGATATTACTCATCGTACTTGCAATTATATTCTTTGCTATATTATTCCTAACTAAATATGTATCATTATCTAGTATGGTTGCAGCGACGTTTTGTGTTATAGGTGCAATTATAATAGGCGATATACCATTTTTAGTTATTTCAATCGCGATATTCATCATATTATTTGTAAGACATCGATCAAATATCGTGCGCATATTTAAAGGGAATGAACCAAAAATCAAATGGATGTAAAGGAGAATGCACTATGAATTTAGAAATTACAGATAAAGCAGTTGAATGGTTTAAAAATGAATTAGAATTCAATGAAGACCAAGCGTTAAGAATATTCGTGCGTTATGGCGGTGAATTTCAACTCAAGCAAGGTTTTTCACCTGCATTCACTGTAGAACCTTTAAATTCATCTGAAGTTGGGTTTAAAGACGAAAAAGATAACCTTCCATTCTTTATTGACGAAAAAGATTTATGGTACTTTGAAGATAATGATTTACTTATCGATTTAAATGATAACGAAGAAATTAAATACGAAGCTAAAACTTCAAAATAAACTATAAAACAAGCAGATAAACGTCGCTTTAAGGCGATTTATCTGCTTTTATTTTTTATAATTTTCGATCAATACCTTGTTCTGTTTCTTCTTTAATTTTTAAGTAAGCTTCATGCCATTCTGGGAAGCTTTTATCTAATCTAATTGGTCTATTTGTACCTTTTTTCAAACAAACATGCGTTGTTGAACCTGTACTCACAATTTCCCCATCTTCATTCAATATTTCGTATGAATAAATTGACCTAATTGGTGAATAATGCGATATCCACGTTTTAATGATAACTCTCTCAGGATATGTAATAGATTTTTTATATTTAATATTTAAATCGACTACTGGTGAGATGATACCTGCCTCTTCCATATCTGCATAGCTGAAGCCAGCTTTGTAAATATAATCTGTACGTGCAACTTCTAACCAAATTGCGTAATTTGCATGATATACGACGCCCATTTTGTCTGTTTCTGCATAACGTACATCTATTGGTGTTTCACTATAAATCATTTTGTATAATCCCTCTTTCTAAATCGCTATCCCTAATATCAAAAAAAAAAAAAAACGAGTCTGAGACATAAATGAATGTCTCAGACTCGTTTTTCTGAGTTTAAGCTAATTTATTTCTTAATACCATTTGTAGAATACCACCGTGTCTATAGTAGTCAATTTCTACTTCTGAGTCGAAACGAGCTAACGCTTCAAATTCAGTGACTTTACCGTCTTCATCAGTAGCTGTTACTTTCAGGATATCACGAGGTTTTACACCTTCGTGTAAGTCTACTGAAATAGATTCTCTACCAGTTAAACCTAAGCTATCAGCTGAATCGCCTTCTTTAAATTGTAATGGTAATACACCCATCATAACTAAGTTTGAACGGTGAATACGTTCATAGCTTTGAGCGATAACTGTTTTAACACCTAGTAAGTTAGTACCTTTAGCAGCCCAGTCACGTGATGAACCCATACCGTAGTCGTTTCCTGCTAACACACATAAGCCGATACCATTCTCTTGATATTTCATTGAAGCATCATATATAGGCATGATTTCTTCTGTTGGCCAATATGTTGTAAAGCCACCTTCAGTACCTGGAGCTAATTGGTTCTTGATACGAATGTTAGCAAATGTACCTCTCATCATTACTTCGTGGTTACCACGACGAGAACCGTATGAGTTGAAGTCTCTAATTGCTACACCATGATCTTGAAGGTATTTACCTGCTGGTGTATCTTTACCGATTGCACCTGCTGGAGAAATATGGTCAGTTGTTACTGAATCACCAAATTTAGCCATAACCCTTAAATCTTTTAGAGGTTTAATATCAGCTGGTACAGTTGATAAACCTTCGAAGAATGTTGGGTTTTGGATATATGTTGATTCTGGATCGAAATCATACAATGGTTGATCTGTTGTTTCAATTTGATTCCATACTTCGTTTGATTCAAATACTGTTTTATATTCTTCACGGAATAATTCAGGTGTTACAACTGAAAGTACAGTATCTCTTACTTCTTCAATTGATGGCCAGATTTCTTCTAAGTAAACATCTTTACCATCTTTATCTTTACCGATTGGATCATGTTGTAAATCGATATTCACAGTACCTGCTAAAGCATAAGCTACTACTAATTGTGGTGATGCTAAGTAGTTTGCTTTAACTAACGGATGAATACGTCCTTCGAAGTTACGGTTACCAGATAATACTGAAGTAACAAGTAAATCTTCGTCTGCAATTGCTTTTTCAATTTCAGGTAATAAAGGACCAGAGTTACCGATACAAGTCGTACAACCGTAACCAACTAGATTAAATCCTAATTCGTTCAGATAATCTTGTAAACCAGCATCTCTTAAGTATCCAGTAACTACTTTTGAACCTGGAGCTAGAGATGTCTTAACGTATGGAGGAACTTTTAACCCTTTTTCGATTGCTTTTTTAGCAACAAGTCCAGCACCTAACATTACGTATGGGTTTGAAGTGTTTGTACAAGAAGTGATAGCAGCAATAGCTAAATCACCAGTTGTCATAGTAGTCTTCGTACCATCATCTAATTCGATATCTACAGTTTTATCAAATTCAGATTCATCAAAGCCATGACCTTGGTTACCTGCTGGAGCAGTTACTGAATCTACGAATGATTTTTTCATATCGCTTAATTTAATTAAGTCTTGAGGACGTTTAGGTCCTGATAATGAAGCTTCAACTGTAGCTAAATCTAAGTCAACAACATCAGTATATGTTGGATCAACTTTTTCAGCTTTGAAGAACATATTATTTTCTTTTAAGTATTTTTCTACTACTTGAACTTGTTCTTCTGTACGGCCAGTCAAACGTAAATAGCTTAGAGATTCTTCATCTACTGGGAAGAAACCACAAGTCGCACCATATTCAGGCGCCATGTTTGCGATAGTAGCTCTATCTGCTAGTGGTAATTTTTCTACACCAGGACCAAAGAATTCAACGAATTTACCTACAACGCCTTTTTTACGTAACTCTTCAGTAACACGTAATGCTAAGTCAGTTGCAGTTGTTCCTTGTGGAAGTTCGTTCGTTAATTTAACACCTATAACGTCAGGTACCGGGAAGTAAGATGGTTGACCAAGCATACCAGCTTCAGCTTCAATACCACCAACACCCCAACCTAGAACACCTATACCATTGATCATAGTTGTATGAGAGTCAGTACCAACTAAAGTATCTGGGTAAGTCACTAATTCATTTTCTTCTTCTCTAATGTGCACGACGCTTGCTAAGTACTCCAAGTTTACTTGGTGAACAATACCTGTTGCAGGTGGTACAGCACGATAGTTATCGAACGATTTAGTAGCCCAATGTAAGAATTGGTAACGTTCAATGTTACGTTCAAATTCTAATTTCATGTTCATTTCTAAAGAAGATGGTAAAGCGTAACTATCAACTTGAACTGAGTGGTCAATAACTAAATCAACAGGAACTTCTGGGTTAATTTTAGATACATCTCCACCTACATCATCCATTGCTTTACGTAAAGAAGCTAAATCTACAACTGCTGGAACACCAGTGAAATCTTGAAGGATTACACGTGATGGTTTGAATGGTACTTCAGCATCTGCATCATTTGATTTACCCCATTTAGCTAAATTCATAATGTGTTCTTCTTTAATAACATGTCCGTCATACTGTCTTAAAACTGATTCTAATAATACGCGGATAGAATATGGTAAATTATCAACATTAGTAAGACCTAATTCATCTAATGTATTTAAGCTGTAGAACGTATAATTTTTACCGTTCAATTCAAAAGACTTTTTAGCTTGTTCTTTTAAACTTGAGCTCATTTTTTGTTCCCCCTTTAATTTGTACATCAAAATGCTTCATATACAATTGTATAATCAAAACTTAGGTAAAACAACACTTTCACCCTAAAAATCATTATATTTACCATTCAAGTTTTTGATACGCAACCATAAGTTTTACTTATGCATAATAGTTTATACATAAAAATTAGTTATTAAATGAGAATGATTATCAACTCTTTATGAAATTCATTTTAGAAATAATTTAATTTTTATAATAAAAAACGCCTATCAAATAATCACTAATGTGAAATTTGATAGGCGTTTTTAATTGATTAGTCTTCTAATTCTCTTTCTAATCTTCTTTGTTCTTTTAACTCTTGTTCGTATTCACGTTTTGATTTTTCAACGTATTCTTTCATACGATGTTTATTTGGTGTAATAGATAAACCAAGGTATTTACGTTCTTGGTTAGCATCTTTGTAAAACGCTATAATCATCATAATTATGATGAAACTAAATGGAAACGCGGATATTATGGCGGCTGATTGCAATGCGCCTAACCCAGTGTCACCACCAGAGAATAGCAACACAAATGCGATTAATGATTGAGCTACACCCCAAACAATTTTAATTCTACCAGCTGGCTCTAATGAACCATAAGTTGTTTGCATACCTAAAACGAATGTAGCTGAATCGGCTGAAGTAATAAAGAATATACAAATTAATGCCAAGGAAACAAGCGATAAAAGCATGCCCATAGGCAATTCATTAAATACTCCAAACAATTGTGTTTCAGTTGTCATTTTAAATATTTCAGGTGTTTTCTTACCAACTTCAATACCTGTAACTCCAAATACACTGAACCAAATGAAGCTGACGATTGTTGGTACTAACATAACGCCTAAAATAAATTCACGAATTGAACGTCCACGAGATACACGTGCTATGAATATACCTACGAATGGACTCCAACTCATCCACCAGCCCCAATAATAAAGTGTCCAATCATTTAACCACGCACTCTTTTGCTCATTTAATGGTGCAATATCGAAACCATTAAATAAGAAACTATCAAATAGAGCTCCAGTTGATGATGTAAACATATTTAAAATTAAAATAGTAGGACCGATAATTAAAGTAACAATAAGTAATATACTTGCTAAAATAAGGTTCAAATTACTTAAATATTGAATACCTTTACTTAGTCCACTCCATGCACTTGCAAGGAATAAGACAGTTACAATAACAATGATAATACCTTGTACTACGATATTGTTCGGAACACCGAATAAGTATTCTAAACCACCATTGATTTGTAGAGCACCCATACCTAGTGAAACAGCAACCCCTACTACTGTAGCGAATACTGATAACACATCGATAAATGTTCCAATTGGCCCATCTACTTTGTCACCTAATAAAGGTCTAAGCGTTTTAGATAATAGACCTGGCTCACCTTTTCTAAACTGAGCATAAGCTAACGCTAATGCTACTACTCCGTAAATTGCCCATGCATGAAAGCCCCAATGTAAAAATGTAGATCTCATTGATTCTGTCATTGCAGCTTTACTTTCCGGACTAGCCGTTGGTGGTGAGATAAAGTGTGACATAGGTTCAGCAGCACCATAGAATACTAAACCGATACCCATACCAGCACTAAATAACATAGCAAACCATGAAATTGTATTAAATTCAGGTTTATCTTGTGGTTTTCCTAATTTCAGTTTACCTATTGGGCTAAAAATAATAAATACACAGAAAAATACCATCAATATAGTAATAATCATATAATACCAACCAAAGTATTTAGATATCCAAGCACTGATATCAGCAGTTATACCGCCAAATTGAGTTGGAAAAATAGCACCGAGTGCTACGATAATTCCTACTACTATTGCACTAAATGTAAACACATTTGATATTTTTCTACCATTTGGATATTTATGTACGTTCGACATCGCACTACTCCTTTCAAATACAAACTCATAATTGTTTATTCCCGTTTAAATTATTTTTAACCTAATAAATTTAAAAAATAATTTTAACAAAACAGCAACTTCAATACTTTACCAAATATCAAGTTTTAAATCAAATTCACTATTTCAATTTTTGTGTGTTTAAGGTATTATTATGACGACGAGGAGGTGTTTAATATGTCATTATTAAAAGAATTTAAAGATTTTGCTTTACAAGGTAATGTTTTAGATTTAGCAATCGCCGTTGTTATTGGTGCAGCCTTTAACAAAATTGTTACATCTTTAGTAGAGAACGTAATCATGCCATTAATTGGTCTTATTTTTGGTGAAGTAGACTTCGCTGAAAAATGGTCATTAATGGGTATTAAGTACGGTTTATTTATTCAATCGATTATTGATTTTATAATCGTGGCATTCGCTTTATTCATCTTTATTAAAATTGCAAATACTGTTATGAGAAAAGGTGAAGAAGAGGAAGAAATCGACGAACAAACTGTATTACTTACAGAAATTCGCGACGCTTTACGTGAAAAGTAAGTTTTACATATACCATTTGAGGCTGAGACCATTTTTATTGTGTCTCAGCCTCTTCTTTATTTCCTTTTCTTACAAAACGTGTCAATAACACTACTCTTGTTGTCACTTCTCTTCAAACGTGTCAATAACGCTATCCTTGTTGTCACTTCTCTCAAAACGTGTCAATAACGTTAGCCTTCAATTTATAGATTCCAAAAATAAAAACCCCTAAATCTTAATATTACTAACGATTTAGGGGTTTATTTAAATATGAACTTTAATCTTCAATTGGGCCTTCTTCAACTAATGTCTTAACATCAGCTACGATTTCTGATTTAGGGAATTTCTTATCCCCAGCATCTTGACCACTATATGTTTTAATAATTTTTCCATTCTGATCAACTAAATAGAAACTTGTACCGTGTGTTACTTGGTTACTACCTTTTGGTGGTGGCGCTACAATTGATTTAAAATTATCTTCTGCATATTGCTTAATAAATTTAAAGTCATAATTCGTTACTAGCGTCCATTTTCCATCAGGTACATTATATTGTTTAATATAATCTTTTAATTTTTTAGGTGTATCGTTATCAGGATCTACACTAAAACTGATTACGCCATAATCTTTCACACCATCTTTTTCTAATTGGTCAATTACTGTACTCATATTATATGTCATTGGTGGACAAACTGTTTCACAATCAGTAAATATAAAATCGGCTATGTATACTTTACCTTTCATATCTTTTTGTGAAAATTTATCGCCATTTTGATCAGTGACGTTAAAAGATTGCAATTTGTTGCCATACTGACTCTCGGGTTCTATTGCATTGTTACTACAAGCACTAACTATCAAAATTATGGTAGCGAGTAAGCCAATAAATATTCCCTTTTTCATCTAAACACTCCCAAAATTTGCTATTAATTAAAATATATCAAATTAAAATTACAACTTAAACACATATTTTCATTAATTTATGTCTTTGCTGTGTCTTTTAGTTAACCGTAAAAGAGGTTGTGCTTAAAAATCCATTTTTATTTACATTTAAAATAGTTGGGATTCTAGTTTTTAATTCTGAAACGTGGGAAATGATGCCTACTAACCTTCCAGACATTTGTATATTGACGAGTGTATCCAGCGCTGTTTCTAATGTTTCTGCATCTAACGTTCCAAATCCTTCATCTATAAACATTGATTCTAAGTGCACAGCACCCGCTTCTTGCTGCACTATATTAGATAATCCTATCGCTAAAGATAGTGACGCTTGGAACGTTTCTCCACCTGATAACGACGTTATATGTCTCGTTCTATTAGAAAATCTATCGAACACTTCTATTTCTAATCCGCTTAACCCCATAGACTTTTCTTTTTTACGTACAAGTTGATAACGATTGTTGGTCATTTTAACAAATTGTTGATTTGCGCTATCTAATATATGGTTTAAATAGTAAATGAGTACGTAGTTTTCTAATGACAATTTCTCACTATTCTTACCGTTCATCACTCTAGATAGTTCAATCATTTCTTCTTGTTCTTGTAAATCTCGTTCTATTTTGGCTATTATCTTTTGAATAGCGTCTCGTTTGTCTTTATTTTGATCAACTTTTAATTGTAATTGTGTGTTTAATTTCGTCATTTCTGCTTCTAATTCTTTAGCAGCATTTAATTGAGAAATGATGTCTTCTAAATTTGGTACATCACAATCTTTAACTTTTTCAGTTAATTCTTTTACATCCGCTTCTAACTTAATATATTTCTTATCAAATTCTGTTACTTCAACTTCATACTCATCAATTTTATTCACACTTAATATAAGTTTATCTAATTGTTCGTATGACTCTATTTGTTGCTTATCCATTTCACTTTCTAAATATGACTTAATAGATGCTACTTGTTCTTCAAGCATTTGCCTTCTTTCGCTAATAGAACTTAGTTTGTTCTCTATTTGGTACAACTTCTCTTTATATTCATTTACTCGAGACTGTAATGTTTCTAATTCTTGATCATAACTTTTAATTTCATTTTCAAACGATTTAAATTGTTTACTAAAGTCTTCTATAGATTCAAATTGAGTTTCTTTATTAAAATAATCCATGTTATGTTCATAATTCTTGATTTCATTTTGAATACTATTACTATTTATTTCATCTTGAGATAACTCTTTTTCTAAATCGTGCATTTCTTGTTTCATTTTTTGGCTACGTTGTCTACTATCTCTCAAGTCCGCAATTTCTTTTTGTATTTTTTCTAAATCATCGTTTACAGATTGTATTTTATCCGAAACTGATTCAATATCATTTAATTTCTTAAGCTGTGATTCTGTATTGTTTTGTCTTTCCTTATATACGACAATATCATTAGAAATTTTTTGATGCATTAGTTTAATTTCATGCTGTTCTTCTTTTTCTTTTCTTAATGAATCAAAATCTATATCACCGTTTAAGTTCTCTATGTTGGAACCACATATAGGACAAGCATCACCTTCATGCACATGCTTTTGAATTTTCAGTATTTCATCTTCTACTGTTAATACT
>X87_Garden_Dormouse__coassemble_78_pt1 | contig 23620 bp, 25 predicted proteins | sample X87_Garden_Dormouse__metabat2_low_PE_004 | metagenome-assembled genome bin X87_Garden_Dormouse | reverse complement strand
GATAAAATAAAAATATCGAACCGCAAATGCGAAATACAGGTCGATAAATAAAAAATATCGAACCGCAAACACGAAATACAGGTCGATAAATAAAAAATATCGAACCGCAAATTAAAATGAGGCTGAAACATCAATAGATGTTTCAGCCTCTATATTTATCTTGAAATCTTAGTTTAGTTTAAAGAAGTCATTTAATTCGTCAATATTTAAAATGTTACCTACGTAGAATGCTCCGAAGTCACCATATCTTGCTGATACTTCATCGAAACGCATTTCATAGATTAATTTTTTGAATTGTAGCATATCGTCACTGAATAAAGTTACGCCCCACTCGTAGTCGTCCAATCCTACTGAACCGGTAATGAATTGTTTAACTTTACCAGCGTAACTGCGTCCGATTAAACCGTGTGAACGCATTAAGCTACGTCTATGTTCCATATCTAACATGTACCAGTTATCTTCACCGTCACGTCTTTTATCCATTGGATAGAAACAAACATATTCTGAACGTGGTACTTCAGGATATAATCTAGCTTTTACATATGGGTTTTCATATGGATCTTCATCTGAATCACCAGCTAGATAGTTAGATAATTCCACTATTGAAACATAAGAATATGTTGGAATTAAGAAATCACTAATATCTAATTTGTTTAATTCATTTTCTAAAGCATTTAATTGCTTAACATCAGGACGTAAGAACCATAACATTAAGTCTGCTTTTTGACCTGTTATGTTATAAAAAGCATGAGAGCCTTCTTTATTATTATGAACAGTTTCTAATCCTTCAAGGAATTTTTTAAACTCTTCAACTATCGTATTTCTATCATCTTCTGGCACAGTTTTTAGGCTTGTCCAATCTATTGCATAGAATAAATGTAAGCTGTACCAACCATCTAATGTTTTTGCTGCTTCGTTCATTATGATTTCGCTCCTTTTAGATTAATTCTTTTCTCTATCTAAGTTTATCATACTAGAAAAGGAATAGAGGACTCAACTTTTACAGTGTTGTGAAGAAAAGTACTTCGGACATGACGCACTGACTTATATTTAATTGTATTTTTAATGTTGTTGATTATCTTTTTTGTTTGGTGGATAATAATTAAATAAATATTATAAAAATATTTTAAATTAGATGCCTGACAATTTTATTATATAGGAGTATAAAAAGTGTATAAATTAGAGAATGTATCGAAAAAGTATAGAGGGAAGTTTGCTGTTGAAAATCTTTCCTTTTCAGTAGCATCTGGTTCTATTACTGGTATTGTTGGTAAAAGTGGTTCTGGCAAAACAACGTTATTAAAGTTACTTAATTTTATAGAAAAGCCAACTGAAGGTAAAATTATTTTTGATGAACAAGAAATTAATAAGTTATCAAAAAAAGTGATTAGAAAGTATAAGGAAAGAATAGGTATGGTCTTTCAACATTATAATTTATTGAATAACTTAAATGTGTATCAAAATATAGCTTTACCTTTGAAAATCATAAATGCAGAGAATGAGGATAGAGTGAAAGAACTTATTCAATTTGTTGGATTAGAAGATAAAATGAACGATTATCCTTCTAAATTATCAGGAGGCGAGAAACAACGTGTAGCATTAGCGAGATCTTTAGTTAGAAACCCAGATATATTGCTATGTGATGAAGCGACTAGCAGTTTAGATGAGAATAATACAGAAGAAATCATAAAAATGCTTAAGAAAATTAACAAAGAATATAGTATTACCATTATTTTTGTTACACATGAATTGAGTGTTGTTAAACAATTGTGTGAAGAAGTGTTTGTGATGGAGGACGGACAGTTGCTAGATATTATTGAAAATAAAAACAAAAGCATAGAAAAAAATACAGGTACTTATTTAGAAAATGTTAAACGGAGTATTGAAGGATGACTTTCTTTGAAAAAATAAATTATTACTTACCAGAATTACTTCAATCTTTGCAGGAAACTTGCATCATGCTAGGATTTTCCATGATTATTACTTTACTAATTGGTTTACCTTTAGGTATAGCTTTGTTTTTATCCAATCCAGGTATTAAAGAATTAAATAGAAATTATTATTGGTCTTTTAATTTTTTAATTACTTTTATTCGTTCATTTCCATATTTATTATTTGTCATCAGTTTAATTCCCTTAACTCGTTTAATTTTAGGGAGCGCTTTTGGTCCATACCCATCGATAATACCTTTAAGTATTGTAGGTATTGCTATTTTTTCAAGACTAGTAGAACAAGTTTTATTAGATATACCGATAGAAATAAAAGTTTTAGCTGAGTCGCTAGGTGCAACAAAATTAAAATATATATGGAATTTTCTTTTAGTTGAATCACGTAGCGGTATTATATTAGCTTATACGACAACGATAGTAAGCATGGTCTCATATTCAACAGTGATGGGCATTGTTGGTGGCGGAGGTATTGGAGATTTTGCTATTCGCTATGGTTATCAAAGTTATGAAACTGAAATAATGTATTTCGCAATTATCATCATTATTATTGCTGTATTTATCATTCAAATGTTAGGAAATAATATCTCTAGAAAATTAGATAAAAGAAAGTAGTGTAGACATGAAAAAAGTTTGGTTTATTTTTATATTGTTGTTTAGTGTCATTATCTCTGGTTGTGGAGCAAAAAAAGATAACGAAGATAAAGTGATTAAAGTTGCTTCACAAGCACCACCTATGACAGATGTTGTAAAAGTTGCAGCAAAAGAAGCGAAAAAAGAGGGTTGGGAAATCAAGCTTGTACAAGTAAATGATAACGTTGCTTATAATGATATGGTAAGTAGTAAAGAAGCAGACGCGAGCTTTGCACAGCATAAACCCTTTATGGAAAAATATAATAAAGAAAGAAAAGCGAATTTAGTTGATCTACAGCCTATATATGACGCAAAAGTAGGTTTTTATTCTAAAAAATATAAAAAAGTGAAAGATATCCCTAATGGAACGAAAGTCGCTATACCTAACGATATTTCAAATGAAGGGAGAGCATTAGCGATTCTTGAAGAACAAGGTCTTATTAAATTGAAAGACGGCGTTGGTGTAAATGGAACTACGAAAGATATCGTCGAAAATCCTAAAGATTTCAAATGGTTGAAAGTAGATTTATTAAATTTATCAGAAGCTTATAGCGAGTCAAAAGTATCTTTAGTTTATAATTATCCTACATATATTTCGAAAATCGGTTTAAAACCTTCTGATGCTTTATTTTTAGAAAAAAATATTGATTCTCGATTTTCTATTCAATTAGTAGCACGTGAAGATAATAAAGATTCCGAAAAAATTAAAGAATTAAAGAAAGTTATGAAAAGTAAAGCAGTTAGTAAATATTTAAAAGAAGAACATAAGGATACATTGATTCCATCATTTTAAGATTCTCGATATATCCTATAGCCTACGATACATTTACAGTTCGAAAACGTGAAAATTTATGAAAAAATGTTATAATAATTAGTGGAAAAATAATAGTGAGAATATATAGGAGGCAATTATGTCTAAATTACTTAATGTCTTAAGCGACAAATTATCAGGTAAGAATGTACGTATCGTTTTACCAGAGGGTGACGATGCTCGTGTTTTAACAGCAGCAGTTAAATTACAAACTACAGATTTGGTTTCTCCAATCGTACTTGGTAATGAAGATAAAATTAAAGAAACAGCTGACGGTGCTAATTTATCAATAGAAGGTTTAACAATTATCAACCCAGAAACAAGCGAATTAAAAGCTGATTTAGTTGAGAAATTCGTTGAACGTCGTAAAGGTAAAGCGACTCAAGAACAAGCTGAAGAATTATTAAATAATGTAAACTACTTCGGTACAATGTTAGTTTATACAGATCAAGCTGATGGTTTAGTAAGTGGTGCTGCGCATTCTACTGCAGATACTGTGCGTCCAGCATTACAAATTATTAAAACTAAACCAGGTGTTACAAAAACATCAGGTGTATTCTTCATGACAAAAGGTGAAGAACAATATGTATTCGGTGATTGTGCCATTAACCCTGAATTAAACGCACAAGATTTAGCTGAAATCGCAATCGAAAGTGCTAAAACTGCTCAAGCGTTCGGTATGTCTCCGAAAGTAGCGATGTTAAGTTTCTCTACTAAAGGTTCAGCAAAATCTCCAGATACTGAGAAAGTATCAGAAGCTGTACAAATAGCTCAAAATAATTTACAAGAAACAGACTTAAAAGATGTTGTATTAGACGGAGAATTCCAATTTGATGCAGCAATCGTTCCAGAAGTGGCAGCTAAAAAAGCGCCAAATTCTGATATACAAGGTGATGCAAATGTATTTATTTTCCCAAGCTTAGAAGCGGGTAACATTGGATACAAAATTGCACAACGTTTAGGTGGATACGATGCAGTTGGTCCTGTATTACAAGGCCTAAACGCACCAGTTAACGATTTATCACGTGGTTGTTCAGCAGAAGACGTATACAGTCTTTCAATCATTACAGCTGCTCAATCTCTATAATCATGGAAAACTTGCAAGATTATTTTACACAAGAATGGCGATACATTGACCACACTTCAGGACTGCAACCTATGCAGTCCTTTAGTTTCGATGATACATTTTGTGAACAAGTAGGTAACGACAATAGTCCAAGTGTTGTGCGCACATGGATACACAATCATGTTGTTATTTTAGGCATACATGATTCTAGACTTCCATATTTAAAAGACGGAATAGCATTCTTGAATGACGTTAAAGGATATAGCGCAATTGTAAGAAATTCGGGTGGTCTAGGAGTTGTGTTGGATAAAGGTGTTCTGAATATATCTTTAATATTTAAAGGTAGACATGATGTATCAATTGATACAGGCTATGAAGTGATGTTACGTCTTATACGTGAAATGTTCAAAGATGAAACAGATAAAATTGTAAATAAAGAAATCGCAGCATCATATTGCCCAGGAAGTTATGACTTAAGTATTGATAACAAAAAATTTGCAGGCATATCACAAAGAAGAGTACGCGGTGGCATAGCAGTGCAAATATATTTGTGTGTTGAAGGATCAGGTTCAGAAAGAGCTGAAATGATGAAGGAATTCTACCAACATGCTCTGAAAAACGAAAAAACAAAATTTATTTATCCTACAATTATTCCTGATTGCATGGCTTCTATAAATGAACTATTGAATACAGAATACACGACAAATGATATATTATTTAAATTATTAGGAAGCCTTAAAACATTAGGTGCAACTTTAAATATGGACCCAGTTTCCACAGAAGAATGGGCGTTATACGATAAATATTTCGAACGCATGATAGAGCGTAATAATAAAATGATACGCAATATGCAAAAATAATAAAATGACATTCTCAAAAATCTGTGAAGGTGGTATAATAATTTATTGCTAAAACAGAAAATATGAAAGGTGGGGAAACAAGTGCGAAATAAATTTCAATTATGCGATGACTGCCAAGCTGTCAATCTTCCATCATTAATGAAGAAAATTAAAAAATTAGATCCAGATGCGGAAATTGAAGTAGCATGTCAATCATATTGTGGTCCAGGTCGCAGAAAGACATTCGCATTCGTTAATAACCGCCCGTGTGCCGCTTTAACAGAAGATGAACTAATGGAAAAAATCCATAAACAACTTCAGAAAAAACGTAATCCAGAAGAAGAAGAGAGATTACGACTTAGAAACGAAGAACGAAAACGTCGACAAAAAGAATTAGACGAAAAGCTTAATAAAAAATTGAAAAAGTAAAAAGAAAACCTACGAGCTAAAAAAATTAGTTCGTAGGTTTTTAAATTTTAAATATTTTATTCGAATGTTATTAATATGTGTTAACATTCTTAACAAATAATACCTTTCCACAGGCTTTTCGGTTATAATTAAGTATTCTGAATATTATAGTTTTTTGTATATAAATGATATAATTATAAATAAAGATAGGATTTTAAAGTAATTTAATAATTGTCATTCGTTTAATATAGTAAAGGCCAGTGAATGGCGTGGATGGTAGATAGAGGAGAGGTATTTATGACAAAGGTAAGGAAAGCAACAGTAGGGGATTATTCTGGAATTAAAAATGTAGCGTCTAAAGCTTGGTATGACACATATACGAATATTTATACAGCAAGTACTGTAACAGCATTTTTAAACGCTTCTTATTCTAAAGAGATGATAGAGAAGCGCATTAATGATTCTGATTTCTATGTTGCTGAAGAGGATGGAAAGATTATTGGCTTTGCTAATTTCATTAAAGGTACTGAGCTATATTTATCATCCCACTACGTATTGCCAGAAGCTCAGCGAGATGGTTATGGTAAAGCCTTGTTGTATAAAGGTTTGAATAGTTATAAAGGTGAATATCATGAAGTATATTTAGAAGTAGATGGCAAAAATGATATCGGCATTGCTTTCTATAAGAAAGAAGGATTCGAAGTAGTGCGTGAATATGAAGAGTTACTTTTCGGAGAAACGATGCATACAACGCTAATGAAAAAAACTTTCTAGGAGGTAGAGGATAATGGAACAATCACTTAATAAATGGGTAGCACAATTTTATGAAGCATATGAGAATAAGACGATTATTCCTAATGGTGTTTTACCTTCGAATATCACAGAGAACGCTGCTTATGATGTTCAAGAAGGTGTTCTTCAGCGTAAAGAAGAAACTGAGTTGCATAAAGGATATAAGATTAGTTTAACAAGCCAAGAAACACGAGATATATTTTCTTCTACAACCCCTTTATATGGTGCGATGGGAGATACAACGATTTTCGGTAAACGTGTTCAGTTAAACGACTTAAATGAACCACTTATTGAAATGGAACTTATATTTCTCGTTCAAGAAGAGTTAAACGAACAAGACAGTCTAGAAGATATTATGAATAAGTGCTTAATCGCACCAGGCATAGAGATACCAGATTCAAGATTTAGTAATTGGTTCCCTAACTTGAGTGTCACTGAAATTATAGCTGACAGTGCAGTGAGTGGTGGTGTTGTATATGGTGAGCCTAAACAATTATCATATGAAGATATTAATAATATTAAAGGGACTTTATATTTAGATGGTAAAGAAATTGCTTCTGGTGATAGTACAGAAGTTGAAGGCCATCCAGCAAAAGCAGTAAAATGGCTGATTTCTGAAATTAAAAAATATAACCGTTCATTGAAACCAGGTATGTTTGTTTCTAGCGGCACATTTATACTGCCTAAACCTTTAACTCAAGGGGTTTATAAAGCAGAATATGAAAATGTTGGTAACATTGAGTTTACAGTTGAGTAATAATTTCGAAAGGAGGAAACTAAGTGACTTATGAAGATTATGGGACGAAAAAATTAACAGAAGAAAAAGTTTTTAAAGATCCTGTGCATCGTTATATACATGTGAGCGATCAATTAATTTGGGATTTAATTAAAACTAAAGAATTTCAACGCTTAAGAAGAATCAAACAACTTGGAACATTATATTTATCTTTCCATACAGCTGAACATAGTCGCTTTGGTCACTCCTTAGGTGTTTATGAAATCGTAAGAAGAATGATAGATGAAGTATTTGTTGGAAGAGCGCAGTGGGACAATAAAGATAGACCACTTGCTTTGTGTGCAGCTTTACTACATGACTTAGGACATGGTCCTTTTTCTCATTGTTTTGAGAAAATATTTTTAACAGATCATGAACAATTTACGCAAGATATTATTAAAGGTGATACTGAAGTAAATGAAGTGCTGAGCAGAGTATCTCCAGATTTTCCAACTGAAGTTGCGGATGTAATTAATAAGACCCATAAAAATAAACTTGTTATTTCTATGATTTCTTCACAAATAGATGCCGATAGAATGGATTATTTACAACGAGACGCTTATTTCACGGGTGTGAGCTACGGTCAATTTGATATGGAACGCGTATTACGTTTGATGCGCCCTTCTAAAGATGAAGTGCTGATTAAAGAAAGCGGTATGCATGCAGTTGAAAACTTCTTAATGAGCCGATATCAAATGTATTGGCAAATTTATTTTCATCCAGTTAGCCGTGGTGGAGAAGTGTTATTAAATAGATGTTTTAAACGTGCTAAAGTGCTTTATGATAATGGATACTCATTTAAAGAAGCACCGAAATATTTAATACCGTTTTTCGAAGGTGATGTAACAATTAAAGATTATATTCGTTTAGATGAATCAGTTGTTATGTACTATTTAGAAGAATGGACTGAAGAAGACGATGATATATTAAGTGATTTAAGTAAACGATTCGTCAATCGTGACTTATTTAAATATTTACCTTTCGATGGATCTATTATTACAATAGGTGAATTAACTGAGTTATTCGAAAAAGGTGGCATCGATCCGGAATATTACTTTGTTTGTGATTCATTTTCCGATTTGCCATACGACTATGATCGTCCTGGTTCAAATCGCCAACCAATACATTTATTACAAAAGACAGGTCATATTAAAGAGATAAGCAGCCAGTCAGTAATTATTCATAGTATTACTGGAATTAAACGTCTAGATTATAAATTATATTACCCGAAAGAACTCATTTTAGAAATGGAAGATGAAGATATTAAGGGAGATATCATCAATTTATTAAACGAATTGGTATAATTTACAAACTTGAATATTAATCTTAAACTCTAGTATGATATACACAAGAATTAAATGAGGTGAAATAATGGCTGAAAAGAAAGGCTTTCAATTTAACATTATTAAAAATGACCCACTAGATGGACATAAAGGTACGAATATAGGATCAATTAGCTTAGATAATGTAGCCCCTGTATTTGTTGATGTAACTGAACAAACAGCTTTTATAGATGTAGGTGCAATGCATGCAAGAGCTGAAGTTGAAAAGCGAGTTAAGTGGGTTAAAGATACGGAAGAAGTCAAAGGCGAAGACGCGAGAGAATATTGGCTTTGTTGGGTTACGACTGAACGTGGAGAACAAGGTCCATATTATGCAGGTTTAACGGGATGTTACTTATTAGTAAATAAACCGAAGAAACGTGGATTTAAGAGTATGCCTGAACATGTTAATATGATGGATAAATCCATGAAACACCAAATTAAAATTGACCAAATTGGTGATGAAAATCGTAAAGTACTCAAAAAATTCCTTCAAGAACATAACATGGAAATGTGGAATAATAGTAGCGATGAATTAAAGGCATCATTAGAGACAGAGTAATTGTGACTATTTTGTGACTTAATTGTGAATTATAGCAATAAAAGTAAATTGCTATTGTCTTTTCTGAATTTCATCAGTAAAATAGTTGATAGCTACTATAGCTAGGACACTAAAGAAAGCAGGCGCTTTTAGCCCTGCTTTTTTTAATTTTATTTGTCATATATGCTATAATTATAACGGTTCTAAAACGGTGAGGTGAGATATGATGAAAGAAAATATCAGCGTTAATGTCAGACAAGTAGTTAAACAAAATGGCGATAAATCAACATTTCAAACTAATACTACAGGTACATATCACAAAAGGAATAGTGATATTATTAGGTATGAAGAAACAATAGATGACCAAGTTGTTAAGAACATGCTTAAAATAGACAAAACTGGCGTTAAAATTCACCGTACGGGTACAGTTAATACAACTTTTCATTTTGTAGAAGGTAAGGATACGGTTAGCTATTATGAAACTGAAGCGGGTCGTATGACTTTGAACGTCAAAACATTGTCAATCAAACACTTTATAGATGAAGAAAAAGGTAAATTAAAAATACACTATCAATTAAGTGATCCATCAGGCTTACTCGGAACATATCAATTTCAAATAAATTACAAGGAGATAAATGTATGAATATAATTGATCAAGTCAAAGAAACATTAATAGAAGAAATTAAAGCGAGTATATTAAAAGCTCAACTTGTAGATGAAGTACCCGAGATTAAAATTGAAACACCTAAAGATTCAACAAACGGAGATTATTCAACAAACATTGCAATGGTATTAACAAAAATAGCGCGTAAAAATCCACGTGAAATTGCTACACAAATTGTAGAAAATTTAGATACTACAAAAGCAAATGTAAAAAAAGTAGATATCGCTGGGCCTGGATTTATTAATTTTTACTTAGATCAACAATATTTAACAACTGTAATTGAAACAGCTTTAAATAAAGGAGAAACTTTTGGTCAAGCGGATGAATCTAAGAACGAAAGTATTATAGTAGAATATGTATCTGCAAATCCAACTGGTGATTTACACATCGGTCATGCTCGTAATGCTGCAGTTGGTGATACGCTATCTAATATTTTAAGTGCAGCAGGCTATGATGTAACTAGAGAATACTATATAAATGATGCAGGTAAACAAATTGAAAACTTAGCACATTCTATAGAAGCACGTTACGATCAAGCAATGGGTGTCGACACTGAATTACCCGAAGATGGTTATTACGGCAAAGATATCATCTCAATAGGGAAAGATTTAGCTGAGAAACATCCAGAAATTAAAGACCAACCAGAGGAAGAAAGAATTAAGACTTTCCGTAAACTTGGTTTAGATTATGAAATGGCTAAATTAAAAAATGATTTAAATGATTTTAATATACATTTTGATAGTTGGTTTAGTGAAACATCTTTATATGAAGCAAATGAAATTACAGCTGTACTTGATAAAATGACTGAACTTGGTTATACATTTGAGAAAGACGGCGCAACATGGTTAAGAACTACTGAATTTGGTGACGATAAAGATCGTGTACTTGTTAAACAAGACGGTACGTACACTTACTTCTTACCAGATATCGCATATCATTATGATAAAGTAGAACGTAAATTTGATAAATTAATCAATTTATTCGGTGCTGATCATCACGGTTATATAAACCGTCTTAAAGCATCTTTAGAAACATTTGGCGTTGACTCAAACCGTCTTGAAATCCAAATTATGCAAATGGTAAGATTATTACAAGATGGTGTAGAAGTTAAAATGAGTAAACGTACGGGTAATGCTATTACTTTACGAGATATTATGGATGAAGTTGGCGTTGATGCAGCGCGTTATTTCTTAACTATGCGTAGTCCTGATACTCATTTCGATTTTGATATGGAACTTGCGAAGAAAGAATCTCAAGATAATCCAGTTTATTATGCACAATATGCTCATGCGAGAATATCATCTATTATTCGCCAAGCAGAAGAAAAAGGCATTAAGCTAGATAAAGATGTTGATTTATCTTTAATTACGCATGATAAAGCTTTTGAATTATTGAAGAAAATTGCTGAATTTGAACCAACGATTGTATCAGCTGCAGAATCACGTAGTCCACATCGTATGACGAATTATATTCAAGATTTAGCTGCACAATTCCATAAATTCTATAACGCTGAAAAAGTATTAACAGATGATATAGAAAAGACAAAAGCACATTTAGCTTTAATCGAAGCAGCACGTATTACTTTACGTAACGCTTTAAAACTAATTGGTGTTTCTGCCCCAGAATCAATGTAATTTAATATATTGTTTTAATTGAGGTGCAGCTCAAGCTTATTTGAGTTGCGCCTTTTTGTGTATCATTTTTTAAGTAAAGATAGGAGAGAGATAAAATGAAATTATTTAGAGTTGTGTATTTATTATTTGCAGCAATAATTGTACTTTCAGGCTGTCAAAGTAATACAGACAATGAAAAAAATGAAGCAAAACAAGAATCAAAGGAGAAAGTAGAATACAAACGAATTATTTCATTAATTCCAAGTAATACAGAAATATTATATGAACTGGGTCTTGGTGATAAAGTTGTAGGGGTTTCTACAGTGGATGATTATCCTAAAGATGTGAAAGATAAAAAACAATTTGATGCATTTAAATTAGATACAGAAGCATTAATGAAAGCTAAACCAGATTTAATATTGGCACATGAATCTAATAAATCTACACAAGAAAAAGATTTGAAAAAATTAACTGATGCTGGCGTTAAAGTCGTATACATAGATGATGCTAATTCCATCAATGAAATGTACCAAACATTTAAACAAGTCGGTAAAGTTACAGGTAAAGAAAAAGAAGCTAATAAGCTTGTAGATAAAGTGAAAAACGATATCGAAAAGGTGAAAAAAGATATACCTGAAGATAAACAAGGCAAACAAGTATTTATGGAAATTTCATCACAACCAGATATTTATACATCAGGTAAAAACACATTTTATGATGATATGTTAACTTCAATTAAAGCTAAAAATGTATTTCATGATGAAGAAGGCTGGATTAAAACAGATAAAGAAAGTATTTTGAAACGCAATCCAGACGTTATGATAACAACGAGCGGGCAAAGCGAAGAAGAATATAAAAAATTGAATAACAATAGAGACGGGTTTGATCAAGTAAATGCAGTTAAAAACGACAGCGTTTACGCATTAAACGCAGATAAAATATCAAGACCAGGTCCAAGACTAGCTGAAGGATTAGAAGAGCTTGCAGACAAAATATACGACTAATCAATCTAGTCATTTTAAGTATATTTTGATTTGGTTTCTCGTTCTGTTGTTATCTGTTGCAGTGTCTTTGTTTATAGGTTCTACAGGTATAACATGGAAATTTGATAATCAACTAGAATGGACGATTTTTTATAAATTAAGAGTTCCGAGAACATTACTGGCTTTAATTGCTGGTATGGGACTAGTAATGAGTGGTCATATTTATCAAACAATATTAAATAACCCATTAGCAGATAGTTTTACATTAGGTCTTGCTAGTGGCGCAACATTTGGAAGTGCACTTGCAGTATTTCTTGGTGTATCCATTTGGTTTGTGCCGTTGTTTTCAATATTTTTTAGCATGTTAACGTTAATAATCATCGTATTAGTTACGGAAACAATGGTAAAAACTTTTCATGTAGCTACGATGATTTTATCGGGTATATTTATTGGCGCATTTTTTAGTGCAGCATTATATATACTACTATTAATAAAGCCAGACAAAGTTAATAACATGGTTTCATATATGTTTGGAAGTGTTGCTTCAGCTGAGAGAATAACCGTCGAAATAACTGGAGTCGTAACTATTATATGTATTGTCTTATTATTAGGTATGAGCCATGTAATCAAGCTTATACAACTAGGTGAAGATAAAGTTATTACGCTTGGTGTTAATGTTAGATTTATATCATGGTTCTGCTTATTAATAGCTGCAGTTATGACGGCCGTTATAATAAGTTTCACAGGCATTATTGGCTTTATAGGTATGATTGTACCCCAAGTAGTAAGGAGAGTATATAGAGTGCCTATGTTCATTAAAATGATACTTAATATTTTAATAGGTGGATCGTTGTTATTAATAGCAGATACCATAGGCCGTGTCATTATAAGTCCGATACAAATTCCAGTAGGTATTGTATTGTCAATTATCGCTATACCCGTTATGATGTATCTAATGATAACGGAACAACGCAAAAAAGAAAAAGGCAACCTTTAATGTTGTAATATTTCATATAGTAAACACCAATTTGTTAGTAGTTTATCTAACAAATTGGTGTTTTTAGCTATAAAATTGTTGTTGCTTTCTGAATAGAATAGTTTAAAATATTTCTATGAAAGGGATGATGACATGGATTCATGTGACATTCAAGCAATTATCTTTGATTTAGAAGATACGCTTGTAGATCGTGAAAAGTCACGATTAAAATTTTTGGAAGAACAATTTGAAAGATTTCATGAATTGATGGTTACAGTCCAAAGACGTGATTTTGAAAAGGTATATTTAACGTTAAATCCCTACGGTTTAGAGGATATAGAATGGGTTTATCAAGAACTCGTTAAGAGATTAAACATTGAAAAAATTACTTGGAAGATGTTTTATAATGACTATAAAATGCATTATTATAGATACCACTTTCCGTTTTACGATACATTGTTTACTTTAGATAAATTGGAAAGTATGGGATATAAACTAGGTGTTATTGCAAATGGTGAAAGCGAGAAAGTTACACATGTAATCAACGCTATTGGTATAGACCCATACATCGACTATATTTCAATTTCAGAAGATGTAGGTGCGATGAAACCCGATCCTATTATTTTCGAAGATAATATGAAACATTTAGGTGTTAAGCCAGAACAAGTATTATATGTTGGTGATTGTCCAATCAATGATATTGCTCCCGCTTATGCGATGGGGATGAAAAATGCTTGGGTTGCTAATTCGGTATTAGGAACACCTGAAGAAAATGAATTAGATTATACAATTGAAAATTTAAGTGATTTAATAGAGATATGTAAACAAATTCAAAGAGGTGAATAATCATGAATTTATTCTTAACTAAAGAGAATGTAGCAATACATTATGAAACAAAAGGAAAAGGTTTCCCGATAATCTTATTGCACGGTGTTTTTCAAGATATGGAAGTATTTGCACCTCTTATCAAAAATTTGAGTAAACAGTATCAAGTGATATCTATAGATATGAGAGGGCATGGTTTAAGCGATGCACCATTTGATAGTAGAGTTGATGATTACGTTTCAGATATCCAGCAATTACTAAATGGATTATTTATTAATCGAGCTTTTGTTATTGGTTTAGAACTAGGTTCAACTGTAGCACTAGGGCTTGCTTATAAAAGTCCAAATTTAGTAGAAGGTTTAATATTGATTAATCCTACAGATAATCATAAAACTTTCCCGGAAAACCGTATTTACGATAGACATGCAGATGAAATAAGAACAATGAATGATGAAGAAAAAGAAAAATATTTAATGAAATTTAGATATAAAAACATTAAAAAAGCTAAAAAGTTTGTAAAATCGCATATACCTTCTCATGCATTACAAACAATGGAAGAAGAAATCACAATAAAACGTTCATTCAAAGATTTTGATATTCTTGCTTTATTACATGAAATTAAAGTGAAAACACTTGTCATTTCAGGAAAGTATGATGGAAAAATCTTATATAGTGAAGGTCAAAAAATAAGCGAACTGCTACCAAATAGTGAATTTGTATTATTTGAGCAGTCTGGAGAACTACCATTTGTTGAAGAAAAAGAGAAATTTATTAGTGAAATGAATGAATTTTTAAGTGGAATTCCTCAAAATTAATCGTTTTGTTACATGATTGTAATAAAAGTAGTCAAATTGTAATGACTATGTTATAATAATCGCAGGTTGGATGCATAATCAAAAAGACAGATAAATGGAGGAGAACCTCATATGAAAAAATGTCTCTTAACTATTGCGATGTTACTTATGGTTTTACCATTTTCACCGTTTACTGAGGCACAAGCAGCAAATGATACCCACTTAGATATAAATGAGAAGAATATAGAATCATATAAAGAGGGTACTCAAGCCATTGAGAATATTAAAATTGGAGATAAAGTTTCAAAAATTAAAAACAAGTATCCTAATTTAATGTACTCATACTCTGATGACAGTAATGAAAAAGAAAACTATTATGAATTTGACACAAAAAATGGTCATATGATTATTACAGGAACAGGCAAAGGTCAGAATGAATCAGTTAAACGTATTACAATGATTTATGATCAACAGACTAATGTAGATTTAAATCAGTTAGTAGACCTTTTAGGTGAAGATACTACTAAACGTGTACAAGATAATAAATATACTGGCGGTTATGCTTACGTGAATAATGATAAAGCGCATTTCCAACTATCGAAAGCTACACCAGACAGTAAAGATTATAAAGTGTATCGTATTGATTTAGGCCAATATTAAATAGCTTGATAGCTCAATAGCTTAAACGAATCCCCCATTATTGTAATATACATATTGCATAATGGGGGATTAATTTATACAATATGAGAATAAGGTGGTGTGTTAATGCGTCCTAACAATACAGTATTACTTGAAAATGTGAATGATTATTTACAACATGTAGGTGTATTGCCTGAGCGAATAGACAAAGTTCAGCATTCATTAAAGAAAGATATGAAAAAATCAGACGAAAAAGAAGTTGATTATGCTGAATACAGACATAAATCACACGCTGAAATTCTTCAAATTATACAACGAAATTTAGCAATTGTTAGCTATAACCCTATTCTTTTTTATACATTAAATTTCTTATTATTTGCATATTTACTTGATAAGAAATTGGTTTTATTTAGTGCTGTGACAGGATTATATGTATTATATGTAATTTTTATATTAACAACATCACTAGGTGTATATTTAACAATAAAACGGAACAGTTATTTGTATCCCAATAGAAAATTGATGATTACCAATATTACTGTTTTTGGTATAGGCCTTATCCTTTGTGTATTAAAAATCTTTAATTTGAACTTAGGCATTTATGTTTTGCCGTTAGTCATTTTCCAAGCGATATTCGTAATAGGCCTTATGTTGTTAATTCTCGCGATTTTCCTACGTAAATTAGAAGTTGCTGCAATGGGATTTATTGTTTTACAAAAAACAATCTCATCTGTGACAACTAATGAAACGATAATTATGAGCGTGACTATTGCTAGTTGGGCAATTATATTGATGATTATTTTATTCTTCGTAATGAGATATTCGACAAGAAGATACGTTTAACTAAATAATATTAAAATCAGGCTGAGACATTTATTTTATGTCTCAGCCTGATTCATTTTCATTTTATTAAATTAAATATATAAAAGTGTGAAATTGTGTTAATCGGGTATATTATTACTGTAAAGTTGGGAGGATTACTTATGGGTAAACTAATAACAAGGGATGGTACTCAAATCGCTTTTGAGAAAAATGGAAACGGGACTCCATTAATTATGTTGCATGCATTGAGTATGAATTTAGCAGCATTTCATTCTACAGTCGAACAGTTAAAAAACGATTTTAAAATATATTCAATTGATTCCAGAGGACATGGAAAATCAGATAAACCAACAGAAATTTCAATACAAGAACATATCAATGACATCATTGATTTAATGGATGCTGAAGGCATTGAATCAGCATATATTGTAGGTCACGATATGGGTGGTGTAATCGCTCAAGAATTGACGATACAACAACCCAAACGTGTTAAGAAACTTATCTTAATATCATCTATTTCTAATAAAGGAAAACAGCCTCTCATTAAATTAATTGCAAAACATAGAGATAAAGTTGCCGGCTTTAGTAAAGAAGAAGCGATGTTAATTTTGTTTAATGAAATTTTTTATAACACTGATACAACGTTCAAATGGTACCAAGAAGTGAAAAAATATTATCGAATGACAGAAGAACAAGATGCTATATCAGTGCGAACAATTAATGGTATTAATATTGAGTCAGATGATATTAAAGTCCCAACACTTATAATAAAAGGGAAACATGATCCATTCTTAGATGAAGATGAAACAAATCATATTAAAAATGCACATACAGAACTCTTTGAAAATTCAGGACATGCACCTTTTATCGAAGAAAGTGAAAAATTTAAAAAAGTAGTTACTAAATTTTTAAAACAATGCACTTCTATGAAACAATCAATATCATAAGTATTATGTCTTAATAAATTTATACAATAAAAAGGTACACCAAATAATTTTGGTGTACCTTTTTATTTGTATCAAGAATATTTAATGCTTGATGCAAAATTAATCATTTATATCAGTATTAGCTATTTCTTTATCGATTTTTGCGATGACGTCAGCTATAGATTTGCGTTGTTTTTTATTAACTAAAATTAATACAGTACGTTCGTCATATTCATTTCTTCTCTTAGTGAAATAGTCTTGTTGTGATAAGTTTTTTACAGCTTTAACAATTTGCGGTTGTTTATAGTTGAGTTTATTAATGATTTTCTTTAAATGATATTCTTCTTCATCCGTGTCATTAATGTAAGTAAGTACAGCAAACTCTTCGAAGCTTAGTGAAAAATCTTTTTTAATGATTGACTTTAATTTGTCCACATACGTTACAAGCGATAATAAATCCGAACAATTTTCTATTTTAGAAATTGCCATTTTGAATCCCCCTAGATAATGGTTTTTTAAATTTTGAAGAAACACAAAGTAATACAACCCCTTGTATCATTCAATAAAAAGCTTTTTGTATTTCAAAACTATGATTTTAGTTAATCAATTATTTTCTTATTTTAGCTCAAATATAGCTATATGTAAACTAATAAGAGTAGGATTTAATTAAATATTAATACAAATAATATAAATGTCACAAACGAAAGTCACACATAATATAATGTTAAGAAATTTAAGTGTGCAAAAAATATTAATTCTTCTAATAAAATAAATAAAACATAACGAAATGATGAGATATTAATTGTATTATTTATAGAATGAAAAGAAAAAGCCGTATATTTATACGGCTTTTCAAAAACTACTTTTCAATTTCTGTGTATTGTATGATGACTTCTTCAATTGTTTCAGCATCTAACTCTGCATATTTTTGTAAGAATTCTGCCACACTATGTTCTTTGATATAAGTGTCTTTTTCGACAGTTTCTTTGTCATTTACATCTTTGTATTCTAGTAAATAACAAACAGCTTTAACAAGTTCAGAATGCTTTTTATTTCTTTTTGCTAATTCGATTAAAGGTTTAACGATTCGATCATTTGGTCCAACTTTACGTAGTACACCTCTACCAACTCTTGTAACATCATCTGATAGGTAAGGGTTATTAAAGCGACCAATTATTTTTTCAACATAATAAGCTTGATCTTCTTTAGTGAATTCATCAAATGTTGATATGAGGTACTCACTTGTTTCGTTAAGTACTTCATGTAAACCGGCTTTAATTTCTTTATCTTGAATGGCTTCAAGAATTGTATTGTAACCTTTGTATTGTCCATAATACGCTAAGTAAGCATGACCAGTGTTTACTGTCATTAATTTTCTTTCGATATATGGCGTTAAATCATCAACGTAATGTACATCTTCTAATTGTGTTCCTTGCCATTTTGACGCTTCGACAACCCATTCAAAGAATGGTTCCACTAATACGTCTAATGAACCTTCTTTTTGACCTTGAGGAACAATACGGTCGACTGCTGAATTTGGGAATGAAATATCTTCTGATAGTGGACCAGTTATATTTAATATTGCTTCTTTCAACTGATCTGTAGCCATGATTGCATTCTCACAAGCAACGATATTAAGTTTTTTACCAGGTTCGCGTTCTGTTAAAAAGTTTGCAAAAGATTTAGCAATGATAGGTAAAATATTTACACCTACAGCTGTTGTAATAACATCTGCTTCAAGGATTGCTGCTTTTAAATCTTCTGTATTTGAAATGCTATTAATACCTTTGACGCCTGAAACAGGTTCTTTAGTATTTTCTTCATTAGCTATAATGACGTTATAAGCTTGTTCTTCGTTAATTTGATTGATAACATCCGCGTTTACGTCTACGAAAGTAACTTCGTAACCATTATCACTTAAAACTTTGCCAATGAAACCACGGCCGATATTACCGGCTCCAAAATGAATGGCTTTCATTAAAGCTCAACCTCCTCAAAGACTGCAAGAATTTCTTCTTTTGTTTGAGCATTTATAACTTTTTCAACGTTTTCTTCTTCACTAAATGTAATTGCGATTTGTGAAAGGATGTCTAAATGTTCGCCATCTTTACCAGCAATGCCTACAATAACTTTAGCTTCGTTACCGTCCCAATCAACGCCTTCTGGGATGTGTAGTAAAACTAACCCTGATTTTAATACTTCGTTTTTAGCTTCGTCTGTGCCATGTGGAATAGCTAAGAAATTACCCATATAAGTTGTTACAATTTGTTCACGTTCTTTCATAGCAGTGATGTATTTCTCTGTTACTGCTCCATCTTCTACTAATACTTGTCCTGCTTTTTCGATTGCTTCTTCTTGTGAATTTACTGATAAGTTCATAATAATGTTTTCTGGATTAAATAATTGTGTCATGATAAGTCACTCCGTTTTCGTTAATTTTTGTTTTAGTTTATTTAAGAAAAATGATTTAAGTGTATTTTCTATTAATACACGATCGTTTAATAGATGATTAATGTCATCTAAATGTTCTGTAATTAAAGATGATACTTCGCTCATTAGTTGTCCTTGTTCTGAATTAGCGGGTATAAACATTGAAACTAACCAATTAACCTCTTGCTCTTTATTTTCTATCGTCTTTAAGCTTAATGGTTTTATTAATTCTGTAATAATGAGCTGAGGTTTCTTTATTGATTCGTCTGATAGGTGAGGTATTGCTACTGGATAGCCTGTAAGTGCAAATCCTTGCAACGCTGTTCTTTGTTCAAACTTTTCAATAAAATCATTACTATTTTCAAGGACGTGGTGTTTTGTCAGTGTTTGTACTAGATATCGAGTAAGATTGGTTACTTTTCTTTGTTCGAAAATCATGTTTTGAATCAAAGTTAAACTATCTTCTATAAAGTTGACTGTTTGATCATAATCTTTATGTGATAGCTGAGACTTTTCACCTACATCATCTTTTAATGCGTAATGTATATTTTGTTGTAAATCTAGGAAGTATTTAACACTTTCGGCATCTTGTTCAGGTAATAATGGATTAACTGTAATATGTGGATATTTCGTATCTAAAGAAACTGTTGAAATCATACCGTCATATTTAGAGTAATCAATAGATTTTAAATCACTTACTGAAACTTCTGTTGTCTCTGCTATTTCAGAAAAATGTTGTTTCAATCGATTAGATAAGATTCTACTTGTACCTATACCACTACTACAGACGACTAACACATGAAGTGAAGGACTTTGTTTTTCATTGAGCATGCCACCAAAGTGTAATGCAATATAAGCAATTTCACTTTTAGGAAAATGATAATCACTGAGTACAATCTTTAAACCTGACGAAACAGCTTCAAAAAGTTCTTTATCATAAGTTTCGATCATTTCGGTAAGCGGATTGTAGGTTTCAATGTTTGCTTCAAGTCTATTAATAGCTGGTTCTAAATGTAAATTTAAACCATTGAATAAAGACGTTTCATCTTTAAAAGAGAAACCGCGTGATTTTACAAAATCAATTAATCTAGTTACACGTTGTTCGTGAATCTCGCTATTTTCATAAGTTGTTTCATGACGTCTTCTTGCGCCTCTTAAATGCATCGTAATAAAAGCAATTTCTGAACTGTTAAAAGTCACATCGTAAATGTCACTTAATACATTAGTTAAGCGAGTTGAAACTTTGAACTCTTCAGTTGAAATCAATTCGTTTAAAATATCGTTTTCAATTTCAACATGACCATCTTGTTTAATGCGTTCTATAGATAAAACGATATGGATAGTTAATGTTAAATAACTAGCTTCCGTTAACGTATAGGGTAGAACACCGAGTTCGTCCATTAGGAGTCTCTCAACGTTAAACAATCTATCTATATCTACGATGCCTTGTAAATGCGTTTCGTTTAAAGAGTGATAGACGAAGTGGTCTTCAACAACAGAATATACACTATCACTATCTAATTTTTCTAACATGATACGAGCTAAGAGTTGTCGCTTGTTAACTTCTTCACCAATTAACAATAAACCTTCGCCACGTTTTCTTTCTATAGATAAATCAAAAAGTGTTAATTCAGGTTCTAACTGTTCTAAAATTTTATTTAAAGTTCGTGTGGATGCACCAATTTCATTAGCCAAACTATAAAGTTTAACTGGATCTTTAGACTGTATTAAATTGTATAGAATAATTACTTTTCTTTCTTCATCTGACAAATCGATTGTATCTTGCTCATTTAGTGCTTGCATAAATTGATCTATATCATCGGGGTCGCCCTCAATGCGTAAACCTAATTTAGGCACTCTAGATAAAGATAAATGATAATTTTCTAAAGTCTTTTCTACTCTTTTCATTTCTCTATGAACAGTTCTTGAAGAAATACCTAGAGTTTGGGCAATGTCATGAATCGTTAAAAAAGAGTGAAGGCGTTCAGATAGTAACTTGAGAACACTTTTTTCCCGATTACTTATCATCATTAACCTTCACTCCTTTGTTTAAAATTATTTTTTTAATTCATTGATAAGTTCTTCATATCTTGGAGAATTCAAGAAATTATCTACTGAAATATGAATTGCTTTAGGATTTTTCTTAATCGCTCTATCTGTTAACGTTTTTTGAGTAATAACAACATCTGCGTCGTCAGGTAATTGGTTGATTGCAGTATTTGTAACTTCAATATCTGATAGGTCAGCTTTTTTGAATTTATTTCTTAACATACCTGCACCCATTGCACTTGAGCCCATACCAGCATCACAAGCGAATATCACTTTTTGAACGTTAGAGAAATCGTGAGCATCTATGTTTTCAGTATCGTATTTATCTAATAATTCTTCAGATTCATCTTTTTCTTCTTCATTTTCAGAAGTTGCTTCAGCTTCTGTTCCTGTATTATCAGCTGTTAAAGCACTGCTTACTGAAGATTTTTTCCCTTTGCGAGCTTCCATATCTGCAGTTGCAGATTCTAAGTCGCCTTCAGGGTCTTTAGTGAATTTCAAGATAATCGATGCGACGATAAATGAAACGAGTGTAGCAAGAAATATGCCTAGTAACATGACTAAATAACTGCCTTTAGGTGTGATTGCGAAGTATGCAATTATAGAACCTGGAGAGGCAGGTCCTGTCGTACCAAAGCCGAACATACTAAATGTTGCAACACCTGTCATACCACCAAGTACAGCAGCTACTAATAATAAAGGACGCATTAATACGTATGGGAAGTAAATTTCGTGAATACCACCTAAGAAGTGGATAATACCAGCACCATATGAAGTTGCTTTAGCTGTTCCTTTACCGAATACCATGTAAGCAAGTAATATACCAAAACCTGGACCAGGGTTAGATTCTAAAGTATACAAAATAGATTTACCAGCTGCTGAAACTTGTTCAGAAGCTAACGGTGTTAACACACCATGGTTAATCGCATTATTTAAGAATACTGTCTTGGCAGGTTCGATGATGATACTTACTAAAGGTAGTAAGTGATGAGATACTAAGAAATCAACGCCCATACCAAGTAATTTCATTAAACCTTCAACTAATGGCGCTAATCCTTTGAAACCGACAATTGCCATTAAGAATGCTAGAATACCAGCTGAGAAGTTGTTAAATAACATTTCAAAGCCTTGAGGTGTTCTTGGTACTAAGAAATCATCAACTTTCTTCATTAACCAACCAAGAAGCGGTCCCATAATCATTGCACCAATTAACATTGGTGTGTCTGGGAATGCAGCAATAACACCCATTGTAGCAGTGGCACCAACGACACCACCACGTAAACCGTGTACTAAACGACCACCACTAAATGCTATAAGTAATGGTATTAAATATTTGATCATTGGATCTACCATAGTTGCAAGTTCTTCGTTAGGTAACCAACCATCTTCAATAAATAGTGCAGTTATAAGCCCCCAAGCAATAAAAGCACCAATATTAGGCATAATCATACTACTTAAAAATGAACCAAAGGCTTGGACTTTCGGACCTATACCCTTTTTCTTTTCAGTTTGTTCTGCCATGTAAAACACACCTTCCTTTACGTAAAAGTATTTGTACCTTTATCTTACGGAGAAGCGAGTCTATATACAATGAATACTAAATGTAACTTTGTCACATCAACTTTGCCATGTATGACAAAGCAGAGCAAAATAAAAGTACAGATGTGAAAATAAAACTTTTGTATAATTATACCCTTATATAGGTGTGATTACTAATAAAAGCCTTGGAGATGAATTTACGGTTCGATAAAAAGGAATTATCGAAC
>X87_Garden_Dormouse__coassemble_75_pt1 | contig 24185 bp, 22 predicted proteins | sample X87_Garden_Dormouse__metabat2_low_PE_004 | metagenome-assembled genome bin X87_Garden_Dormouse | reverse complement strand
GTGATTGTATCAAATTTTTTCTATCCTACTCTCTAGACCTATAACATTAATTTTCTTTTATGCCTTCAGTCCATTTATCTTTTTTACTTTCATGATTATTAACGTAATCTTCAGCTACTTTTTGTGGGTCTTCGTTATCCACATAGATTTTTTTAGATAACTCTTTTTCGTCATCTTCATTCCAATCATTAGCAATACGTGTCGCTATTTTATAAGCTGCTGGATGATTGTTTTTGAAGTTTTTATTGAATACTAAGTTTACGTGTTCTTTACCACTGCCATATATTTTATCCGGATCGTCTAACATTTTGAAATCCATTTCTTCGAATATCCAGTGGGGTTGAGTTCCAGTGAAGATGATAGGTTGTTGTTTTTTATATTTTTCTTGAATTGTTTTTAACATTTCTTCATCTGAAGATTTATCAAGTTTCCAATCACTGAAATCATTATCTTTTAATGCTTCATTTGTTTCTTTCATAACACCGTTTCTATTATCTGTACCCGTGATTGTCCAATCTACTGATTTTCCTAAATCATTATCATTTTTTAAATCATCAATTGAGTCTACATCTTTCATATATTTAGGCACTGCCAATGAAACATTTGCTTCATCAATTATATTTTTGTCATCGTAAACTTCTAAGTTATCATATTTATTTAAATAACTTTTGTCTGTTGACGGAAAAATACCAGCTGCGTTAAACGAGTTAGAGTTTTCTGATGTTGCTGAATACAATGGTCCGCTAGCAGGTACCGGCGTAGTTACGACATCATAGCCTACATCTTTTAATACTTCAGCGATAACAAGTGAACGTGCTGCTGAATTATCCCCTTTATACGGAATTTCGATTTCTTTTCCGCCTAGATCAGTAGATGAATTTTCTTCTGAACTTCCACTTCCACAAGCACTTAATATCATTGCAATCATTAGTGTTGTGACGAGGCCAATTATTTTGAATTTACTATTTTTAAACAATCTGAGAACCTCCTTTACTCATTATTATCGTCATTCAAGTCTTCTTGATTATCTTCTTTTAAATCTTCCTGATTAATATATTTGTCATAAACGGAAGGATTATATTCTTTTGCGTAAAGCATTAATGCATTGAATAGTATCATTTGATCTGAAGAATCATTTGATAAATCTTTGAATAAATTAGTTGTTCTTTGTTCAACATTTTGATTATTTGGGTCTACGCCAAAGTTATAAGTACTATTATGAGTATCTTCTTCTGAACCTTCTTGTAAAGCGTGACCTTCAACATCTATTCTAGGTAAGAGGCGGTCTAACCATTTAGGCATATACCATGAAGCGTTACCGAATAGTTTTGTAAGTGCTGGTATCAGTGTCATACGAACGATGAATGCATCGAATAACACACCAAATGCTAGAGAAATACCCATGGACTTGATGGTTACATCATCTTGGAAAACGAATGCGATGAATACACTGAACATAATAAGTGCTGCTGCAACAATTACAGGACCACTTTGTTTAATACCAACTTTAATAGAATGTGCGTTATCTCCTGTTTTGCTGAACTCTTCGTGAACACGTGACATTAAGAATAATTCATAGTCAATTGCTAAACCGAACAAGAGACCTATTGTAATGACAGGTAAGAATGCCAAGATTGGACCTGTAGCATCAATTCCGAATAATCCGCTTAAGAAACCTTCTTGCATAACGAATGTTGTGAATCCTAATGTTGCCATTAATGATAGAACAAAGCCTAGAACAGCTTTTAATGGTACAAGGATTGAACGGAATACGAATAGTAATAGTACGAATGCTAGAGCTACGATAACGCCAGCGAATACTGGTATAGCATCATTTAATTTTTTAGACATATCTATGTTAATAACACTTTGTCCAGAAATTTCAGTATTAAAGTCATATTTGTCTTGTGCTTGGTCATCATAATCTCTTAAGTCATAAACTAAATCGTTTGTTGAAACAGCATTAGGACCTTCTTCAGGTGTTATTGCTAACAATGCATAGTTATTGTTGTTTGTTAACTGTGGTGAAGATACTTTGTCGACGCTATCTAGATCTTCTAAGTCGTCTCGAACATTATCTAGATTACGTTTAATTGTATTTTCACTACCATTGTCTTTTGTATTGATTAACATAACAATTTGACCGTTATAACCTTCTCCAAACTCTTTAGAGACTAATTCATTTGCTTTATATGCAGATGAATCTGCAGGTTTCATACCGTCATCAGGCATACCTAGGCGCATTTGTGCGACAGGTATAATCGCTAAACCTAAAACAACTAAACTTAAAATAACAGCGATAACAGGTTTGCCAACTACAAAGTTAGACCATGGTGTATCGTACCCTTTATTATCTGTATTTTTCTTATTTTTAATTTTAATATGTTTATGGAATATACTGATAAACGCTGGTAATAATGTTAATGCTGCTAATACAGCGAATAGAACACTGATAGCTGATGCATAACCCATTACTGCTAGGAATTCGATACCTACTAGAGATAAACCACAAACAGCAATAATTACTGTGATACCAGCAAAGATAACGGCACTACCAGCTGTCCCAACTGCCATACCTATTGCTTTAATTGGATCTTTTTCAGTTTTGGATACTTCTTTATATCTAAATAGAATAAATAGTGAATAGTCAATACCGACGGCAAGACCAATCATTACTGCCAGTGTCAGTGTGACATTAGGTATATCGAACACGTAAGTCAGTAGCCCTATTAAACCAATACTAGAACCTAGTCCGATTACAGCACTGATAATTGGCATACCAGCAGCGATTAATGAACCGAATGTTATAAGTAAAATAACAAATGCTACAATGACACCGATAACTTCAGACATACCACCGATATCTACATCAGATGATGTGCCTTCTGTCGTTTCAATTTGTAGATTATGATCATCTTCTAATTTATTTAATTCGTGCATGATATTATTTTTAGAAGAATCCTTTAATGAAGTTTGCGATACAACGTAATTAATATCTGCAATTGCAGTATCTTTGTCGTCGTTGATTTGTTTACTTTCATAAGGATTAGAGACATTTAAGATGTCATCATCATCTTGTTTAATATCGTCTAACGTTTTTTCAATATCTTTTTTAGTGTCTTTATCATTTATCCCATTTTCAGATTGGGAATGAAAGACAATACGCATTGATGCTTTTTCACTATCCTGATGAAATTCTTTATTAATTTTTTCATTAGTATCTAGTGATTTTAAACCATTCATTTGAATATCATCATCAAACTTTGGTGCATTTAACGTTAAAGGTAATACGATAACTGCTATTAGTATAATCCAAGCAAATACCGCTAACCATTTTTTCTGAGCTATAAATGTTCCTAGCTTGTATAAAAATTTCGCCAAAACGATTTCCTCCTAAAATATTTTTAAATGTCAGTACAAATTGAATGGTAAATTAAAAAAACTATCCATATTTATGAATAGCGCACCACTTCATACTTCATTTCGGTTTGATAAGATTACACTAACACTCTATACAATAAGAAGACACCAATAATTTTAAACTTGTGTTGAATAATGCAACACTTTTAGAAGTTTGTTGGCATTTAATTTATAAATTCAAGTAAAAATGTATGAATAAGTATTGAAAAATGAAAATTAGTAACAACAAATGAAGTTAGTTTTATAAAAGTAATTAATTTGTTAAATATTAATAAAAATTAAACATAATCAAACAAAGTCTGATATATTAATAAGTAAATGTTTCTTTTTCAAACAACTTTATTGTAAAACGAACAATAATATAAAGGGGGTCATAAGAATTGAATAAATATGATAGATTAGATGAAATAACTGACTTAGTTAATCGAAAAGGATCAATAAGAATTGCTGAAATAGTTGAAGAACTCAATGTTTCTGATATGACAATAAGACGGGATTTAGCTGAATTAGATGAACAAGGCATATTAACCAAAATACATGGTGGGGCAAGAAGTAACTCAGCATTTCAATATAAAGAAATGTCACATAAAGAGAAACATACACAATATATTGAAGAGAAAAAACAAATAGCTAAAAAGGCAGCTACTCTTATTGAAGAAGGAAACACAGTGTTTTTAGGGCCAGGTACAACTGTAGAATTATTAGCGGAAGAAATTCATAATAAAAATTTATCAGTTATAACAAACTGTTTGCCTGTATTTAATATTTTGTTTAAAAAGAAAAATGAATATTTCAAGGTCTATTTAATTGGTGGAGAAATGAGAGAAATTACAGAATCATTTGCAGGAGATATGACGAATAGTGCATTAGAAACAATGAGATTTAGTAAAATGTTCTTCAGCGCTAATGGCGTAAAAGGAATGGATGTTATGACATCTTCACATGAAGAAGCATACACTCAAAAATTAGCGCTTAGAAATTCTATAGAGAAATATTTGCTCGTTGACTCATCAAAAATAGGGAAAGAAGATTTCGTTTCATTTTGTGATTTGAAATCATTAAACGGTGTCATAACTGATGGTAAAGACGAAGACAAAAATAAAATAATAGCAGATTATACAGAAGTCATTATATAAACAAGAACTAAACGATAAAAGACAAAATCTAAACAGATTTTGTCTTTTTTTATATTATTCAAACAAAATCGAACAATAAATGTTGATTATATGTTCATTTACGTTTATAATCTAAACATAATCATTTTGTAAGCGTTTATATTGTTTAAAGCAACAAGAAATAAACAAATAGAAAGGAAGATTTGAATGAATGTCGTAATTGGTTCAGATGAGCATGGGAAAAATCTAAAATCACGTATCAAACAATATTTATTGAAAAACAATTATAAAGTTGTCGATGCTACAGAAGGTAATGATGTTGACTTCGTAGATGCGACCTTAGCTGTTGTTAAAGAAGTTCAAACAAATGAAGAAAATTTAGGTATTGCAATAGATGCATACGGAGCAGGCAGTTTCATGGTAGCAACAAAAATTAAAGGCATGATTGCTGCTGAAGTTTCCGAAGAAAGATCAGCATATATGACAAGGGAACATAATAATTCGAGAATGATTACGATAGGTTCAGAAATTGTTGGAGAACAACTCGCAATTAACATTGTTCAAGAGTTTATTAACGCTAAATATGATGGTGGAAGACATCAAATTCGTGTCGATATGTTAAATAAAATGTGCTAAATGAGGAGGAAATATAGATGAAGATTGCAATTGGTTGTGATCATATTGTTACAGATACAAAAATGGCAGTTTCACAATTTTTAAAAACGCTTGGTCATGAAGTGATTGATTGTGGTACTTATGATTTTGCGAGAACACATTATCCTATTTACGGAAAAAAGGTCGGAGAAGCAGTAACAACTGGAGAAGCAGATTTGGGTGTATGTATATGTGGGACTGGCGTTGGTATAAATAATGCTGTTAATAAAGTTCCAGGTGTACGTTCTGCTCTAGTAAGAGATATGACTTCTGCTATTTATGCTAAAGAAGAATTAAATGCGAACGTGATTGGATTTGGAGGCAAAATCATTGGTGAATTATTAATGTGCGATATTATTGAAGCTTTTATTGAAGCTGAATATAAACCTACAGAAGAGAATAAAAAGCTTATTTCTAAAATTAAATATTTAGAAGGTCAAAGTGAAAGCCAAACAGACGCTCATTTCTTTGATGAATTTTTAGAGAAGTGGGATAAAGGTGAATATCATGATTAAAGGAATATTATTATGATTTTAACGATTACGATGAATCCTTCAGTAGACATATCATATCAATTGGATAATTTATCAATCAATCATGTTAATAGAACAAATAAATTGAATAAAACCGCTGGTGGAAAAGGTTTAAATGTAACGAGAGTTTTAAACCAGTTAAATGAACAAGTTGTGGCTTCTGGTTTAAAAGGTGGTAAACTCGGAGAATTTCTTGAACAATCTTTGAATGATCATAATATAGCAAATCACTTTTTTGAAATTCAAGGCAATACAAGAAATTGTATCGCTATATTACACGAAGGAAACCAAACAGAAATACTTGAAGGTGGACCTACTATTAGTACTGAAGAAATAGAAAGCTTTAATGAACATTTTGAAGAACTCGTGAGTAAATCTGACATTGCTGTGATATCCGGAAGTTTACCTAAAGGTGTGGAACCAAATTTTTATTCAAGTTTAATAAAGACCTGTGATAAACACTCGGTTCCAGCAATTTTAGACTGTTCTAATAAAGCGCTTACAGAAGTATTGAGAGGTCAATATAAACCATTGTTGATTAAACCGAATATCGATGAAATCGCTGAATTACTTGGAGAACAAATAAATGAAGATATTGATTCATTGAAACAAGCAGTATCGAATCCAATATTTAAAAATATCGAATGGGTTGTTGTGTCTTTAGGTTCAAATGGTGTATTCGCTAAACATAAAGATAAATATTACAAAGTGGACATACCTAAAATCCAAGTTGTGAATCCTGTTGGTTCAGGCGATTCAATGATAGCTGGTTTTGCGTCTGCTTTAATTAATAAAGCAACGAATGAAGAAATACTTAAAAAGGCAAATACTCTAGGTATGTTAAACGCACAAGAAACAGTTACGGGTTATATCAATTTAAAGAACTACGATGACCTTTATAACAAAATCAAAATTATTGAGGTGTGAACAAATGAATAAAATAGATCATAAATTTGAACAATTAAGGCGTTTAAGCGATGAGAAAGGTATCATATCAGCTTTAGCGTTCGATCAACGAGGCGCTTTAAAACGTATGATGGCTAAGTATCAAGATACAGAACCAACTTTAGAGCAAATAGAAAATTTAAAGACATTAGTTTCTGAAGCTTTAACAGAATATGCTTCTTCAATATTGCTAGATCCAGAATATGGTTTACCAGCTTCTAAAGTACGTAATAGTGAATCAGGATTATTATTAGCTTATGAAAAAACAGGCTATGATGTGAACACTAAAGGGCGATTGCCAGATTGTTTAGAAGATTGGTCAGTTAAAAGGATTAAAGAGCAAGGTGCAGATGCTGTTAAATTCCTTCTATATTATGACATTGATGATTCTGAAAGTATCAATATTAAGAAAAAGGCATATATAGAAAGGATTGGTTCTGAGTGTGTAGCTGAAAATATTCCATTTTTCTTAGAAGTATTAACTTATGACGATAATATTCCTGATAACGGAAGTGTTGAATTCGCTAAAGTTAAACCTAGAAAGGTTAATGGCGCTATGAAAGTATTCTCAGAAGAGAGATTTAATGTGGATGTATTAAAAGTAGAAGTTCCTGTAAACATGAATTACGTTGAAGGATTTGGAGAAAGTGAAATTGTATATACGAAAGAAGAAGCTATGCAATATTTCAGAGAGCAAGAGGATGCCACACACCTTCCATACATTTACTTAAGTGCAGGTGTATCTGCAAAATTATTCCAAGAAACATTGAAATTTGCACATGCATCAGGTGCTAAATTCAATGGTGTACTTTGTGGACGAGCAACTTGGGCAGGAGTCGTACCTATTTACATAGAAAAAGGGGAAGAAGCGGCTAGAAAATGGTTGCAAACAGAAGGCTTTAATAATATTAATGCATTGAATAATGTGATTAAACAAACAGCTGTTTCAGTTAAGGAGAAATTATAAGAACGAATTAAAGGAGTGTTAACCATGAATCGTGAAGAAACAACAATGTTAGGTTTTGAAATAGTCGCTTATGCAGGAGACGCTAGATCAAAATTACTAGAAGCATTAAACGCTGCACAACAAGGGGATTTCAATGAAGCAGAACAATTAATAGAAGGAGCTAATCAATGTATTGTAAGTGCTCATAATGCACAAACCGATTTGCTAGCTAAAGAAGCATCTGGCGAAGACATTGCATATAGTGTAACGATGATGCATGGTCAAGACCACCTTATGACTACTCTGCTTCTGAAAGACATGATGAAGCATATCGTTGAACTATATAAAAGAGGGAGCTGATAATTATGGAAGCACTTATCGCACAAATTGAAAAAGCTAAGCCACTTTTTGAAAAAATTTCTCGAAATATTTATTTAAGAGCTATCCGTGATGGTTTTATTTCAGCAATGCCTGTAATTTTATTTTCAAGTATTTTCTTATTAATAGCTTATGTACCAAACGTATTTGGTTTTACATGGAGCAAGAGTATTGAAGCTGCACTTATGAAGCCTTATCAATACACGATGGGTATTGTAGCATTGTTAGTTGCGGGTACTACTGCTAAATCTTTAACCGATTCGTATAACCGAAGATTAGAAAACACAAAGCAAATTAACTTTATATCTACTATGTTAGCATCGATTTGTGGCTTTTTATTTTTAGCTTCTGATTCGATAAAAGAGGGCGGATTTGCGAGTGAATTTCTAGGTACTAAAGGTTTATTAACAGCATTTTTATCTGCATTCGTTACAGTTATAATATATAACATTTGTGTTAAGAAAAACGTCACGATAAAAATGCCCGAAGAAGTTCCACCAAATATTTCACAAGTATTTAAAGATATTATCCCATTCGCTTTAGTTATTTTAGTGTTATATGGTTTTGATTTACTAAGTAGAGCAGCATTAGGATCAAATGTTGCTCACGCTATCATCAAGTTCTTCGCACCATTATTTACGGCAGCAGACGGCTATGTCGGTATTACTATTATATTTGGAGCTTTTGCATTATTTTGGTTCGTTGGAATTCATGGTCCTTCAATAGTGGAACCGGCAATAGCTGCTATAACTTATGCTAATATTGAAACGAACTATCAATTATTAAGTTCCGGTGCTCATGCAGACAAAATCATAACTTCTGGAACACAAATGTTTATTGCAACTATGGGTGGAACAGGTGCTACTTTAGTCGTGCCATTCATGTTTATGTGGCTAGCTAAATCTAAGCGTAATAAAGCGATTGGAAGAGCATCTGTAGTACCTACATTCTTTGGAGTGAATGAGCCTATTCTCTTTGGTGCGCCATTAGTGTTGAACCCTGTGTTCTTCATACCATTCATATTAGCGCCAATTGCAAACGTATGGATTTTTAAAATATTTGTTGATTTAGTTGGTATGCATAGTTTTAGTGTTAACCTTCCATGGACAACGCCAGCGCCTCTCGGAATTGTGATGGGAACAGGATTAGGAGTATGGTCCTTTATTTTAGCGATTACTTTAGTGATAGTAGATATTATTATTTATTACCCATTCCTTAGAGTGTACGATAGACAAATTGTTGAAGAAGAAATTTCTGGACTCAATCAAGCTGAGAATCTACAAGATAAAGTTAAGGAAAATTTTGATACAAGTAAAGCTGATAGTATTATAAGTAGTTCTAATAATAATGAAACTCAAGAATATGATGAAGAACAAAGTAATAATGACTTAAGCAACGATGAAGCCAAAAACGTATTAGTATTATGCGCAGGTGGCGGTACGAGTGGATTACTTGCTAACGCTTTAAACAAAGCAGCTAAAGAATTTGGAGCACACGTTACGGCAGCAGCTGGAAGTTATGGTGCTCATATGGACATTATGAAAGACTATGATTTAATCGTTCTTGCACCACAAGTAGCTTCAAACTACGAAGATATTAAACAAGACGTTGATAGATTAGGTCTTAAATTAGCAAAAACAGAAGGTGCAGAATACATTAAATTAACGCGTGATGGTAAAGGCGCATTAGAGTTTGTAAAAAATCAATTCAATAATTAGAAGGGAATAGAGATATATATGAAAAAATTACCTGAGGATTTTATTTTTGGTGGCGCAACTGCAGCATATCAAGCTGAAGGAGCAACTCAAACAGATGGAAAAGGAAGAGTAGCTTGGGACACTTATTTAGAAGAGAATTATTGGTATACGGCAGAGCCAGCAAGTGATTTTTATAATCGTTATCCAGTAGATTTAGAGCTTAGTGAAAAATTTGGAGTTAATGGAATTAGAATTTCGATAGCATGGTCAAGAATTTTTCCAGATGGATACGGTGAAGTGAATTCTAAAGGTGTTGAATATTATCATAATTTATTTAAAGAATGTCAAAAAAGAAATGTAGAACCGTTTGTAACGCTTCATCACTTTGATACACCTGAAACGTTACATTCTGACGGAGACTTTTTAAACCGTCAAAATATTGATTATTTCGTTGAATATGCAGATTTTTGCTTTAATGAATTTGAAGAAGTGAATTATTGGACTACATTTAATGAAATTGGACCTATAGGAGATGGTCAATACTTAGTAGGTAAATTCCCTCCAGGTATTAAATATGATTTCGAAAAAGTATTTCAATCTCATCACAATATGATGATAGCGCACGCAAGAGCAATTAAAATATTTAAAGAAAAAGGGTATAAAGGAGAAATTGGGATTGTTCATGCACTTCCTACTAAATATCCATATGATCCAAGTAACCCTGAAGATGTGAGAGCAGCGGAACTTGAAGATATTATCCATAATAAATTTATTTTAGATGCAACATACTTGGGCGAGTACTCAGACAAAACAATGCAAGGTGTTCAGCACATTCTTGAAGTCAATGGAGGAGAACTTGATATTCGCGATGAAGATTTAAAAATATTAAATGATTCAAAAGACTTAAATGACTTCTTAGGTATCAATTATTATATGAGTGATTGGATGAAAGCATTTGACGGTGAATCTGAAATTACACATAATTCGAAAGGCAATAAAGGTGGATCTAAATATCAACTTAAAGGTATAGGGCAACGTGAGTTTGATGTAGATGTACCACGCACGGATTGGGATTGGATGATATACCCTAAAGGACTTTATGATCAAATTATGAGAGTGAAAGCAGATTACCCAAACTATAAGAAAATTTATATTACTGAAAATGGTCTAGGGTATAAAGATAAATTTGAAGATAATACAGTTTATGATGATGCTCGTATTGATTATGTTAAGAAACATTTAGAAGTAATATCAGACGCTATAGCAGATGGTGCAAATGTTAAAGGGTATTTTATCTGGTCATTAATGGATGTGTTCTCTTGGTCAAACGGTTATGAAAAAAGATATGGATTATTCTACGTAGACTTTGATACACAAGAAAGATATCCAAAGAAAAGCGCATATTGGTATAAGAAGCTATCAGAAACAAAAACAATTGAATAAAACAGTAAAAAGCTTATCTTATTGGTTACGACCAAAAGATAAGCTTTTTATATGAGTGATAAAGTGTAAAAATTCCTTTTAATATCATTTATTATTTAGAATTTTTTTCCAATCTTCTGTTAAGGTCTCATTTTTTACTTCTTTGAAAATGAAGTTAGGTTTTAAGTTTGGATCTTTGTCATTATGATCTTTTGCTGCGAACCCTGTTGAAAGAGTAATGTCATCTTCTGAATTAAATGTGTGTGCATAAACTTTACCATTATCAGCAAACAAATATTTTGTAATAGGCTTATTCATATTTGCTACATTTTGATAGCCTTCAATATTAGATAAATTTTCTGCTGCTTTATCAAACCCAGTTGTGCCATTACTTGAATGATATGAGACAGCCCCAACAACATTGTGTATATCAAATGCTTTTTTGCCTGGTTTGCCTTTATCACTAACTTGAATTTCACCATCATCTGTAAGTGTATATGCATCACCAGTAGCATAATCACCGAAGCTCAAATAACGATTAGAGATTGCTAAAGATTGTTCTTGAGCATATTTATCTAATGATTTCATGATAGATTTTTTAATTTTTTTCTTATCTGATGAATTAATATCTGTTTTTTGGGCTTGAGTTGTATGTGCTGATTTAACGTGTTGTTGAGATTGGCTTTGGCTACTACAACCGACGGTAAAAACGACGATGCTAATTGTAAGAAAAATGTATTTGAATATTGCTTTCATAAATAAACTCCTTTATGTATAAGGGGGTGGGACTACGAAATCTTTTTATCAAAATAAGATTTCTGTCCCACTCCCAATTCATTCATAACTATTTATTTTGCTTATTTTTCAAAATACCAAATTCGTCGACTAATTTTACTTCACGTTGTTCTCCTTTGCTAATATCTCCGTATAGTTGATAAATTTTCACTTTAAGTTTGTTTCCTGATACTTCGTAAACTGAGAAGTTTTGCTCGGATGAATCGCGATTATTTTCATGACTAGTATCAAAAGCTTTAGATTTATGTGGTTGATTGCCAAGTGCGAACAAGCTGTTGTAATGATCTAATTGTTGTTGTGTTAAATCTCCTAATTCAGGACGTACTTTTTTGATGTGTTCTAATGAACGATCATAAATAGCATCATAAGCTTTTGTACCACCTGTGTTTGGCAACACATAGACTGAACCATTTGGATTATCATAATATTCTACATGGTCTTTTCCTAAAACTTGTGGTGCATCTTCAGGTTTTGCGTTTACAAAGCTATTTTTAGTAGAAGTATGCTCCAATGGTTTAGTTCGTGATAAAACATGATCGTGACCTTGTAATACTAAATCCACATCTAATTCATCAATCTCTTTTGTCAGTTCATTTCTAATTTTATTAACATCTTCATCGGATAGTGCATGATAAGATTTTGAATACATTGGTTTATGCAGGTTTAAAATAATCCATTTTGCACCGTTTTGTTTTGCTTGCTTAATATCTTTTTTAATCCAATCCATTTGTTCTTTGCCGATTGCTTTTTCATCAGGATTATCTTTAGATTTTTTGTTGTCATTTGTATTTGCTACAACCATGTGTGCACCGTTGTAATCAAATGAGTAATAAGAACCACCATTTACTGCATTATTTTCTTTTGGCACGTTCATGTGTTTGTTAAATTGACCTAATAATTTGTCATCGTCTTCACTTAAAGCATATTCATCGTGATTTCCTGGAGCAGAAGCGACTGGAACAGATAAAAATGAAGGTCTTGAGCGCTCGTATAAATCTACCCATTCATCTTCAACTTCAGCAGTTTCAACAAAATCACCTGTGTGTAATGCGAAATTTGGATCTCCTGCTGTTTGAATTGCTTGTTGAATTGTATCAGCACCGAATTGAGCTTCGTTTCTTACATGTTCATTCCAGTAAGCATTTTGTGTATCAGTATACTGTACGAATTTAAATTCATCACCACTGTTACCAGATGTTTTGAATTGACCAACTTCACTTTGTGGACCACTCGCACTACCAACTTTATAATAGTATTTTGTATTCGGCTTTAAATTTTGAGCTTTAGCTTTATATGTATACTCTGGAACGGTAGTTAATTCAGACTTACCGTGTTTATCACCGCTAGTCCATTCCGCACCGCTAGCATTCTCATCAGTATAATAGCCATTAATTTTTTCTTTACCATTACTATCTTTAATAATTTCGCCTTCATCGTCTTTCTCTACATCAGCAAAAATGAAATTCCCGTTTTTATCTCGTTCGACATATTTAGAATTTACTTTTTTAGGCTTTGAATTAACTACTTGCGCGTCACTAAAATCTCCCGTTTCTGATATCCATACTTTTGCATCATTAAACTTATTTGTCGTGTACCAACTAAAACCCATTTGTGTTCTTGTATCACCATTAAAATTAGCGATTATACGATTTGGGTTGTTATTTGTAGGCACGGGCGCTACTTGAGGTTTTTCTTGCATAATCTTGATAGATTGATTACTTTGGGCTTGGGAACTGTTTTGCTCAGGTGCTTTTCCCGCTCCACTTGCATCTGCATATTGTGAACCAGGTAAGAGTAACATAACACTTGCTGTACTTGCTGTGACAAACTTTAACAAACTTCCACTTTTCATCTTTTAAGAACCTCCTATGTATGATTACTTCGAATTATAGCAATGGGATGTTAAATTAATATTAAGATGTTGTTAAAATACATAACTTGCTTTAAACCGCTAATAAACTAATAGAATGACCTTTACAAGAGACTCATATTTCTTGTGTTGGACGTTCTTTATATCTAAAATACAAAAAAAGAGGGTAGTAGATTAATAGAACCTTCAATATAGTTAAGGAGTGAAGATATGCTTACCGTTTATGGACATAGAGGGCTGCCTAGTAAAGCTCCAGAAAATACGATTGCATCTTTCAAAGCAGCATCTGAAATTGAGGATGTAAAATGGTTGGAACTTGATGTAGCCATTACGAAAGATGAACAATTAATTATTATTCATGATGATTATTTAGATCGTACGACAAATATGACCGGGGAAATAACTCAATATAATTATAGTGACATTAAATCTGCATCTGCCGGATCTTGGTATAGTTCGAAATTCAAAGATGAAGTTTTGCCAACATTTGACGATGTGATTGAAATAGCAAATGAATATAATATGAATTTGAATGTAGAATTAAAAGGTGTAACTGGACCAAATGGAACTGCACTTTCCAATAGTATGGTTAAACAAGTTAAGGAAAAGTTAGCTCAGTTAAACTCTAATCTTGAAGTTCTTATTTCAAGTTTTAATTTTGTATTAATCAAGTTATCGCATGAAATAATGCCGGAATATAAACGAGCTTGTTTATTCTGGACAACATCTTTCAGAGAAGACTGGAGAACAATTTTAGATTATTGTCATTCTAAAACTGTTAATGTTCAAGATTCATCTCAGTTAACGCAATCTAAAATAAGTGTGATTAAAGAAGCAGGATATGAAATTAACGTTTGGACTGTTAATAAAGCATCCCGTGCGAATCAACTCGCAAATTGGGGAATAGATGGTATCTTCACAGATAACGCTGATAAATTAATTCATTTATCAAATTCATAAAAAACCTTAGCTATAAACCTACTAATGTAATTAGGTTTTAAGCTAAGGCTTTTTTTAATATTTCTGTTTCACGTGAGACAATTTTAATATTTATAGACGAATTTACATGGAGGGAGTCTAAGGGTTGTCTGACCGTACTGATACGGGTAGTCTTATTTCTCTTGATTTTTATCCGTGTTATAGACTGTTTGATCTTTATTGTCTTGTTTTTTTTCTTGTTGCTCTGCTTTGTCTTCTTCTTCGATTTCAGCTTCTTGTTGTTCTTTTTCTTCTCGTAATTCTTTGATGCGTTTGTAACGCATTTTTTGTCTATAGCCATAAGTACTTTCGAGTATTAATTCTTCATTATTTAAGCCTGCGCCAATTGCTCCGGCAACAGTAGAAATTGATGCTGCGAACCATGCAAGGTTAAAGAAAGTTATGAAGTCTGCTGATCTGCCCATCTTCAATGTTTGACCGAGATAATCAGGCGGTAAAATCACAAGGGCGGCTACTAAGAATAAAATCAATAACGTCACATAATAAATAATCAATGAAATTGCTAAAGTAGAAACCGTTGTAAAATTATACAATCTCGTAATGCGACGATCTTCACTTTGTTTAATAGGCTCCCACAAACGATGTGCTACAATTGTCCAAATCATCATACCTAAAACTGCAACAATCGTCATACAAAATAATCGCCACTCTGTATAAACATAACTTAAATTCCACATTGTTGTAAAAACGATACCGAATGCTCCAGTTGTAAAAGCTATTGCCACAACACTACTTAAACTAGACATCATATTGAGCGGGTTGTTCGCAAAAGTCATACCACTTATTAATCTAAATGCCCCAAATGTTTTATTGGATACTAAATATTGAACGTGTTCTGATTTAGTATTTTCTATATAGTGTGATGTACGTTTAAGAGATGATAAAGGAAATTGGCTATTCATCAGTTCATGGCTTGTTTCTGGTTCTTTATTTTTATTTTTATGTTTGTACTCATTTACTTCTTTAATAATGCCAACGATAGTATGTTTCGCTCTTTTTTTCATTGGTCTCCAACCGTATGAAGGGAGAGAAATAAGACTTGTACCAGTGTCTTTATTAATATCGACAGCTACAACATATTTTTCTTGAAAGACTGGTAAATCGGTTATACATATCGTATAAGCCCATTCATTAGAATGATTGTAGTCATTTGTTTTTTCATAGATTCGTTCAACAGATTCTGCTGAACCCGTTAAAGGATCGATTGTTAAACTAATTTTCCATTCAACATCTGAATTTATATATTTAGACAAAGTTTCAGGTAGTTCATTTTCAAGTTGATAAGCTAAATTTTCAGGGAGGCCAGGGGCTGCAACTATACCTACGACTATTTTATTTTTAGTCATCTTATTTCTCCTCCTTTCTATGCGATTGTTTTTCACCTTCATATTGTTCTTCATTTTCTTTATCATCTTCACTTTGACTTTGAGAAATGTATTCGTAACGATAGTATTGTCTGTAAGAATACGTTACGCGACGAATTTTTTCAGCATTCTCAACTGTTGAACCTAAAGCTCCTGCTAAAAAGCCTAGTGAAGTAATGAACCAAATTAAATTAACATAGTCTATGAAAGTTGGGTGTATGCTATTTAAAGAAGTCCATGATGTAAATAACTCAGGTGGCACGAAAAGTAACGCACTTATTCCGAGTAACACAAAAAGTAAAAGGTAGTGAAATATAGTAATCGAGCCTACCGTCATAAATGTTGTTAAATTATAAGCATTTCGATAAATCCTTTGTGTTTTTGTAGAAGGATGCTCCCAAAGCTTATAAGAATAAATTAACCATGCAGTCATCCCTATTAAAGATAAAAGCGTTAATAAAATAAAACGCCAATAATCATATGAAATACTTAAATCCCAAGGCGTTGAAAAAATAGACACATACGTACCTGTCGCAAATGAAACAGATATAATCTTTTTGAAATCACCTATTGCTGACCATGGTTCATTAGCATAAGTCATCCCAGCAATAATATGAATCCAACCTATAGCAGCAGATTCTATTATAATTCGTACAGTTTGGGTTGAATTGTCCTCATTAGGTGTTACTTTAGATATTTTGGCAAATTTAAATCCTTTATTTTTTAATAAATCAACATCGTCTTCTTTGCGATACATGTAATTAAGCACAAAAGCTAGAAAGCTTTTCAATTTCTTCTTTAAATTAATTACACCAAGAGCTGGTAAAGAAAGAAATGCTGAATGTGTGTCTGTGTTTATATCACATACGACTGCTTTTTTACCAGAAATACTCGGTAAATCAGTGACACAAATAACATAATCCCAATTGTTTTGATTTTTTTTATCTTTTATTAAATCAAGTGTTTCATCCATATGCTCAGATGTGCCAATCATAGGAGCTACTTCCTGTTCAAAGTGCCAATCCACGTTTGAATCTATATTAGATTTGAAAGTTTCCTCTAGTTGATTGATTACTTTATCAATCAATTTATTTGGCATATCTGGAGAAGGAATCAATCCAACTGTTATAGCCTTCATAAGGTGACCTCCTTAAACTTATATGACCATTTATTAATTCCCGTATTATCCTGATTTAATCATATTCAGAGCAAAAGAAAAAACCAAATAACATACTTTATACACAAAAAATATATAATATGACCATTTATTAATTTAAAATCTAGGAGTATAGTTGTTTATAGTACGATAATAAAAAAAGTAGTTCACATCATTTAATGAATAACAAAAGTATTATTTTAAAAAGAAAATAAGAATTCTATCAAGATGAGGTGGGGAAAAGATGACTCATGCAAAAATTACAGCTGTTGGCTCATATAAGCCATCAAAAGTATTAACAAACGAAGATATGGAACAACTAGTTGAAACAAGTGACGATTGGATTATTTCACGTACAGGTATTAAAGAACGACGTATAGCAGCAGATGACGAATTTACATCTGATTTATGTTATGAAGCTATTAAAAATTTAGAAAAGAAATATAATAAAGACATTAGCGATGTGGATTTAATAATTGTCTCAACTTTAACACCGGACTATAGAACGCCAAGTGTAGCTTCATATGTACAAGGTAGACTAGGTCTTGAAAATGCTGCTGCAATAGATGTTAATGCAGCGTGCGCAGGATTTGTATATGGTATTAATATGGCAAATGCATATATATCATCAGGTATGTACAATAAAATTATTGTCGTTGCAGGTGAAGTTTTATCTAAAATCACTGATTATTCTGACCGTAATACATGTGTTTTATTTGGTGATGGCGCGGGTGCATTTTTAATAGAAAATGATGAAGAATCAAGTTTTATCACGTCCACAAGTGGCTCAGAAGGAAAATTAGCTGAAAGTTTATACTGTACAGATGTAAGTAAAACGATGTTCGGAAAAGATTTAGAACAAATCGGTTTTGTAAATCAAAATGGTAAAGAAGTGTATAAATGGGCAATTAAAATGGTACCAAGAGAAATAGAAAAAGTAGCTGAAAAAGCAAATGTAGAATTGAAAGATGTAGATTGGTTTGTACCACACAGTGCAAACTTGAAAATGATACAGAACATCTGTAAGAGAAGTGAATATCCATTTGAACAAACGCTACATAGTCTAGTTTATTACGGCAATACATCTTCAGCTACGATACCACTTGCTATAGATGATGCAGTAGACAGAGGAGATATTAAAAAAGGCGAAACACTACTGTTATTTGGTTTTGGCGGTGGTTTGACATATTCAAGTTCATTAATAAAATGGGGAATATAAGAGGGCAAGAAACTCTATTTTTCAAAAAAGCTCCTAATTCGTTAAACTTTATTTAACGGGTTAGGAGCTTTTGTTAAGGAAATTTAGTCATCATAATTCTTTTCTAATTTTCGTAATTCGTCTCGTGCTTTCTTTTCTAGACCTTCCCCATAATCCATCATGCGTACGATGTCTTTAAAAGCTGCTTTTGGAATTGCTAATGATTCAAGTTCTTCTGATGTAACATTTAAATTAATTTCTTCGAGTCTGCCTTCTTTTAATTTATGAACAAAATCAGGTTCTGTAACGAAAGGTGAAGACATCCCGACCATATCTGCATTTTGGAGTGCATCTAAAGCTGTTTCAGGAGAATTGATACCTCCACTAACGATAAGTGGTATTCTTCCATTTAAATGTTCATATACGACTTGATTTACTCTTTTGCCAAAATATTTACCAGGTGTGCGCGTTGTATTTTGGTAAATATGACGCCCCCAACTAGCGATAGCTAAATAATGAATGTTTGCAACTTCTAATACCCAGTCTAAATGTTGGTTAAATTCATCGATTGTATAACCAAGTTTATCTCCTCGTGTTTCTTCAGGAGTCGCTCTATAACCGAAAATAAAATCATCAGGTGCTTCTTTATCGATTACTTTTTGGACAGCTTCCATGACTTCCAATCCGAATCTTGCTCTGTTTTCTAATGTGTTTCTTCCATATTGATCTGTTCGTTCATTTGAGAATGTAGAAAAGAATGTCTGTATAAGTAAACGTTGTGCTATAGATATTTCGACACCATCAAATCCTGCTTGAATAGCACGCGAAGTTGCGTCAGCATATTGTTGTATTACTTCATTTATTTTAGAAACTGACATTTCTAGTACTTCATGTTTAATAGGTGAATTTAATGACATTGGGCTTGGGCCATAAACTTGTCCATATTTTAAAATAGCATGATTAGAAAAACGACCTGCGTGTGCAAGTTGTAAAATAGCTTTATTGCCTGAACCTTTCATTGCTTTAGCAACTTTAGTTAACCCCGGTATACAAGCATCGTCAGAAATATTAAATCCATATTCAAATAATTGTCCGTAAGGTTCTATGTATGCTGCGCCAGTTACTTGCAAAGGTGCTGAATCTGCACGTCTTTTGGCGTAATTTAAATCTTCTTCTGTAATATGACCTTCTTTAGTAGATGAATTTGTTGTCATCGGTGAAAGTACAAAACGGTTTGATAATACAACGCCATTAGGCAATTGAAGTGATTCTAATAAAGGTGAGTATTTATTCATGTTATAACATCCTCTTTCGCGCTTTTCATTACTTTCAAATTAACATTGAAAAATTTAATAATCAATAAACAAATAGCTAAATGAATATTTATATGCTGGAAATTTAATAATTGCATAAATGGTTAACAAAATACTGATAAAAAAGTTATAATATATATTGGACAAAAAGGGATTAAGCAATAAATGTGATATTTCATACATCATCATGCATAATATAGTCGAACATGATTTTAGCAGTGATGTAAGTAATCTTGGAGATGATGGTTTGGTTGAATTAAGTGTATTGGATTACGCTGTGATAGATGAAGGGAAAAGCGCTGAAGAAGCTTTGCAAGATACTGTGAAACTGGCTAAGTTAGCAGACAAGCTTAACTTTAAGAGATTTTGGTTAACAGAGCATCACGATGTGCCAGCGTTTGCCTGCAGTAGTCCTGAATTAATGATGATGCATTTATTATCAGAAACAAAGCGAATTAAATTAGGCTCTGGTGGCGTTATGTTACCACATTATAGCCCGTATAAAATAGCAGAGAACTTTAGATTGTTAGAAGGTTTGTTTCCAAATAGAACGGATTTAGGCATTGGTAGCAATTTAGGAACTGCGATTGTTAAACGTGCTTTGAATGAAGGTAAAACAGACTTCCTAGATTATGAGCAAAGCATCAAAGATATACGTCATTATATTACGAATCAAGATGAAAGTCAGCGCTATAAAGGATTAATTGCTCAACCTCATTTATCTCATCATTCGGATATGTGGCTACTTTGTACAAGTGCTGAATCAGCTCAGATTGCAGCTGAGCAAGGAATAGGCTTGACGTTAGGTACGTTTTTATTACCTAATCAAGCTCAAATTGATAGTGCAAAAGAAAGTGTCGATACTTATCGCAAAGCTTTTAATCGCACATCATTAAATATGAGCCCCACTGTTATGATAACAACATTTGTTATTGTTACAGATACTGAACAAGAAGCTGAAGACTTGTTACAATCATTAGATGTATGGTTACTAGGCAAAAAACAGTTTGCTGAATTCAGTCGATTTCCATCTATTGAAACTGCTAAATCATATAAATTAAGTGAACGAGATCAACGTTTGATTGAACAACATCGTGCACGTGTTATTGCAGGGACGAAAGAACAAGTTAAACTTAAAATAGATCGACTTGTCGAAGATTTCCAAGCAAATGAAGTCTTATTAGTACCATTACATCCAGGAATTAAACAGAGATGTAGAACTTTAGAGTTATTATCAGAAATATATTTATAAATGAAAGGAAGATTTTTAATGAAAAAATTAGCGAATTACTTATGGGTAGAGAAAGTAAATAATCAATATGTTTTTAGAATGACACCGGAGTTACAAGATGATATTGGAACTGTAGGTTATGTAGAATTTATGGGACCAGACGACATAAATGTAGACGATGAAATTGTAAGTATTGAAGCATCTAAAACAGTGTTAGATGTACAATCTCCATTAGCAGGTACAATCGTGGAACGTAATAAAAAAGCTGAAGATGAGCCAACAATTTTAAACTCTGAAAAACCTGAAGAAAATTGGTTAGTTAAATTAGAAAATGTAGACGAAGCTGCATTTAACGCATTACCTGAGGCATAAATGAAACAAACACAAGATGAGAGACTCGCTTATCTCACAGCTTATTTATGGAATGAAGCACATGGAGACAATCCTATTGTTGATGAGGGACGAAGTAAGTGGGAGCTGTATCGCGGACTCCAAAATGTTCGTCCCCCTAAACCAATAGATGATGCTTTTATCCAAGTACAAGATGCTTATTTATCAGAACTTAACCAAAAGCATGTAACATATATTGAAGATTTGGAGCCAGAATTAAACCAAAATATTTATTTATGGCAAGGTGATATCACTACATTAGCAGTAGATGGTATTGTGAATGCTGCTAATAGTAAGTTCTTAGGTTGTATGCAGGCTAACCATAATTGTATTGATAATATTATTCATACAAAAGCTGGCGTACAGCTTCGTTTAGCATGCGATGAAATTATTAAAAAACAAGGTAAAAAAGAAGGCGTAGGTAAAGCTAAAATTACGTCAGCATATAATTTACCGTCCCAATATGTGATTCATACAGTAGGACCACAAGTTCAAAGAAAACCTGTCTCACAAATGAATAAAGACTTGCTTGCGAAATCATATCGAAGTTGTTTAAAACTGGCTGATGAAAATGGATTGAAGCATTTAGCATTCTGCTGTATTTCAACTGGTGTATTTGGATTTCCACAAGAAGAGGCGGCAAAAATTGCAATAGAAACAACGTTAAATTATTTAAACGAAACAAATTCACCTATAAAAGTTATTTTTAATGTTTTTAAAGATAAAGATTTCCAATTATACAAGGAGGCACTCAGTCAACATGAATAAAGAAACATGGGATGCATTAACATTGAACCAAACCGACAATACCCAAGCTGAAGTAATTGCTCAAGCTTTTAAAGAAGCGGATGCGGTCGTAGTTGGTATTGGTGCTGGTATGTCAGCTTCTGATGGCTTCACGTATATTGGCGATCGTTTTACAAAGAACTTTCCAGACTTTATCGAAAAGTATGGATTTTTTGATATGTTACAAGCGAGTTTACATCCTTTTGAAAGTTGGCAAGAATATTGGGCTTTTGAAAGTCGATTTGTAAAATTAAATTATATAGATCAACCTGTAGGTAAGTCATATATTGCATTAAAAGAAATGCTTAAAGATAAAGAACACCATATTATAACAACTAATGCGGATAATGCTTTTGATATAGCTGAATATGATATGGATAAAGTGTTCCACATCCAAGGTAAATATATTTTATGGCAATGTAGTCAACACTGTCATGCTCAAACGTATCGAGATGATGATGCAATTAGACAAATGGTAGAACAACAAGAAGATATGAAAATCCCTTGGGACCTCATTCCACATTGTCCGAAATGTGATGCACCTATGGAAATAAATAAACGTAAAGCACAAGTAGGTATGGTAGAAGATGCTGACTTTCATGCACAGCTAGATCGGTATAATGCATTTTTAGAAAAACATCAAGATGACAAAGTTCTTTATATAGAAATTGGCATTGGTTACACAACACCTCAATTTGTGAAACATCCTTTCCAACGTATGACACGTCATAACGAAAATGCAGTTTATATGACTTTAAACAAAAAAGCGTATCGCATTCCTAAAAATATAGAAGATAGAACGATACATTTAACAGAAGACATTTCTACTTTAATAACAGATGCACAACAAATCTTACAAAATTAGGAGTGATGATATGTATTTAATTGAACCTATTCGTAATGGAGAATATATTGCAGACGGCGCAATAGCCTTAGCAATGCAAGTTTATGTAAGTCAGAATATTTTCTTGGATGATGATATTTTGTTTCCATATTACTGTGACCCGAAAGTCGAGATTGGCCGTTTCCAAAATACAGCTATAGAAATTAATCAAGATTATGTAGACGAACATGATATACAAGTTGTCCGCCGAGATACAGGGGGAGGCGCAGTATATGTTGATCGTGGTGCTGTAAATATGTGCTGTATTCTTGAAAAAGATACTTCTATTTATGGAGATTTTCAAAGGTTTTACGAGCCAGCAATCGAAGCGTTACATAATTTAGGAGCTACAGAAGTGATTCAAAGCGGTCGTAATGATTTAGCAATTCATGATAAAAAAGTATCAGGAGCAGCTATGACGCTTATTAACAATCGTATATATGGCGGCTATTCTTTATTATTAGATGTCGATTATGAGCCAATGGTAAATGTACTTAAACCAAATCGTAAAAAAATTGAATCTAAAGGTATAAAATCCGTACGTGCTCGCGTTGGCAATATTCGTGATTACTTAGATGAAAAATATCAAAATGTTACGATAGACGAATTTAAAAATTTAATGGTCGAACAAATTATGGGTATTGATGATATTAAAGAAGCGAAACGATATGAATTAAGCGCAGAAGATTGGGATGCAATTGATGAACTTGCAGCGAAAAAATATAAAAACTGGGATTGGAACTACGGACGTTCACCTAAATATGAATATAATCGAAGTGACCGATTCAATTGTGGCACAGTCGACATAACATTATCCATAGAACAAAATCGAATTGCCAAATGTCGAATTTACGGAGATTTCTTTGGACAAGGAGATATTACAGAAGTAGAAGAAGCATTAATAGGCACAAAAGTAGTCAAAGCAGAACTTATTAAAACGTTAGATGAAATAAACTTAAAATATTACTTTGGTAATATTACGTCAGTAGAGCTTACTCAATTAATTTTAAGTTAAAATAAATAAGAAAGAAAAAGAGGAAATCATCAACCCAACTGATGATTTCCTCTTTTTTATAATGTTAAAAGAAAA
>X87_Garden_Dormouse__coassemble_73_pt1 | contig 24282 bp, 24 predicted proteins | sample X87_Garden_Dormouse__metabat2_low_PE_004 | metagenome-assembled genome bin X87_Garden_Dormouse | reverse complement strand
GGTTAGATGGAGCTTTTTTAAGTTGCGATGAACTTTATATGTCACTTCCTAAAAATGAATAGAAATGTTTTGTTCGTTGCAAAACTGATTAATATCTTTTGGAGGAAGTTTATCGGTAAACATCTTATTAATATCGGTTAAATCACAATATGTTAGTAAAGTGGATTTTCCCATTTTACTATGATCAGCCAATATATATGTCTCGTTTGCTTTACTAGTAATATATTGTTTTATTAAATTTTCTTCCATTTCTGAATTAGATAATCCATTTTGAACATTAACGCCTGTTGCTGCCATGAAACATTTATTAATATTGAATTTTTCCAATAACATATTAGAACCAATGCCTATAAAGGATCGAGTTCTAGGTTTATATTTTTCTCCAATAATAAATAATGTGACATTATCAAACTGTGATGCTTTATTCATAATGTCCAAGCTATTAGTTATGATAGTAAAAGTCAGATTTTTATCTACATAATCTAGCATATGTATCGTTGTTGTACCTGTGTCGATATATATAATGTCGTTAGTCTTAATTTCATTAGATGCTAGTTCTCCGATATGCTTTTTAGATTTGTAGTTTTCAATATTTCTCTTATAGTAATCTACTGCTCTATGCGAGTCTTCAATGAGTTCTATACCACCATAGACTTTCTTGACGACATTCATATCTACAAGTTGATTAACGTCGCGTCTAATTGTATTGATTGAAACTTTAAATATTTGTCTCAATTCTTCTATAGAAGCAGTTTTATTTTCTTTTATGAAAGATTCAATTTCATAAATACGTTTAGATTTCATATATGATTCCCCCATTTATTACAATATACCCAATTTGCGGAAAATAAACAACCTAATATATAAAGACTTACTCAAAAGTTGACATACTATTCACAATATTATAAGATAATTCCAAGAAGTAACCAATAGATTATCAAAATATGCTCATTTTTTTAAGTATCATTGTAAGCGGTTACTTATAAAAATTAATTGGAGGATTTTATAATGGCAGAAATATTGAAGAACTATATTAATGGTGAATGGAAAGAATCAAAGAGTACAGAAACACTGGATGTTTTAAATCCTGCAACTAAAGAAGTGATTGCAAAGGTTCCACTTTCAACACGTGAAGAATTAGATGAAGTAGCACAAATAGCACATGATGCTTTTCAAGAATGGAAAGAAGTAGCTGTTCCAAAACGTGCTCGCTTATTATTCAAGTTACAACAATTACTCATTGATAATAAAGATGAACTAGCAGAAATCATAACTAAAGAAAATGGTAAAAACACAACTGAAGCTTTAGGTGAAGTACAAAGAGGTATCGAAAATGTTGAGTTTGCAGCGGGTACACCTTCATTAATGATGGGTGATTCTTTATCAAGTATTGCAACTAACATTGAAGGTACAAGTTATAAATATCCAGTAGGTGTTGTTGGTGGTATTACACCATTTAACTTCCCAATGATGGTTCCATGTTGGATGTTCCCAATGGCTATTTCAGTAGGCAATACATTTATAATTAAACCTTCTGAAAAGACACCGCTACTTGTTAATAAATTAGCTGAGTTAGTCGAAGAAGCAGGGTTCCCTAAAGGTGTATTTAATGTTGTTCATGGTGCACACGATGTTGTTAATGGAATTTGTGAAAATGAACATATTAAAGCTGTTTCATTCGTAGGATCTAAACCAGTAGGAGAATACGTTTATAAAAAAGCTACAGAAAACTTAAAACGTGCTCAATGTTTAACAGGCGCTAAGAACCACACAATTGTATTGAACGATGCAAATATTGATACAGCTGTTAAAGATGTAATCGGTGCAGCATTTGGTTCAGCGGGTGAGCGTTGTATGGCAGCAGCAGTTGTAGCAGTACAAGAAAATGTTTACGACGAATTTAAAGAGAAATTAGTTCAAGCTTCTAAAGATATTGTAATCGGTAATGGATTAGAAGATAACGTATTTTTAGGACCTGTTATTAGAGAAGAAAATAAAGAAAGAACTATAGAATACGTTGATGAAGGTGTAAAAGAAGGCGCAACTCTTGTTCTAGACGGTAGAGAAGGCAATAAAGAGGATGGTTATTTCGTGAAACCAACGATTTTTGAAGATGTAACAACTGATATGAAATTATGGCAAGATGAAATCTTCGCGCCAGTACTATCATTAGTTAAAGTTAAAAATTTAAAAGAAGGTATCGAATTAGCGAATAAATCTGAATTTGCGAACGGTGCTTGCTTATTTACAGATAGTGCTTCTTCAATCAGATACTTTAGAGAAAATATTGATGCAGGAATGTTAGGTATTAACTTAGGTGTACCTGCTCCTATGGCAATCTTCCCATTCTCAGGATGGAAATCTTCATTCTATGGATCGTTACATGCTAATGGTAAAGATAGTATTGAATTCTATACACATAGAAAAGTCGTTACAGCACGTCACGGAGACCCACAATTTTAAGGAGTGAATATAGAGATGGCTCAATTATTAAATAAACCTGTACATCATCCATTAAGTGATGATGTACAAGTTATACACGATTTAAAACCAAATGACATAAATTTAGATTATATAGGTTTGAAAATATTAGATATTAAAGCAAATGGCGTTTACGAAGAATCAACTGGGGATTTTGAATTATGTGTCGTAGCTTTAACAGGAAAAATAAATGTTTCAGACGGAAACGAAACTTTTGATGATTTAGGTACAAGAGATTCAGTATTCGAAAGAATCCCAACAGATAGCGTTTATATTTCTAAAAATCACAATATAAAAATTGAAGCAACTAAAGACGCAAGAGTGATTTTATGCTATTCACCTGCAGATGAAGAAAGACCAACACAATTAATACCAGCAAGTGAAAACTCTGTTGAAGATAGAGGTAAATATTCGAATAAACGTCATGTACACAATATATTGCCAGATACGCATAAAGCGAGCGAAAAATTATTAGTTGTGGAAGTTTATACAGATCAAGGAAATTGGTCTAGTTACCCTCCACATAAACATGACCAAGATAATTTACCAAATGAGTCATTATTAGAAGAAACTTATTATCACGAAATGAACCCTAGTAAAGGTTTTGTTTTCCAAAGAGTATTTACAGATGATTTATCATTAGACGAAACTATGACAGTTGAAAATGGCGATGTTGTCGTAGTTCCCGAAGGTTATCATCCGGTAGCTGTTCCTGATGGATACGATGGTTATTACTTAAATATAATGGCAGGACCTAAAAAAGTTTGGAAGTTTTATAATCAACCAGATCACGAATGGATTATTGATCGCAAATAAAAGGAGTGCACATAAATGGCTAATAAGAAACATATCGTAGCAATCGGTCGTGCTGCAGTAGATTTAAATGCAAAAGAAATCAATAGACCAATGGAAGAAACATCGACATTTAGTAAATATGTTGGTGGTTCTCCAGCAAATATAATGATTGGTGCTTCAAAATTAGGATTAGATGTTGGAATGATTGCCAATGTATCTGATGATCAACATGGAAGATTTGTCACAAACTATTTTAAGGAAGTAGGCGTAGACACTTCACAAATTCATGTAGATGAAGATGGTCATAAAATAGGTTTAACTTTCACAGAAATAAAAAGTCCTAAAGAATCAAGCATCTTGATGTATAGAGAAGAAGTAGCTGATTTATATCTTGCTCCAGAACATGTTGATGAATTATACATCGAAAATTCGGAATATTTGCTCATTTCTGGAACTGCGCTGTCACAATCACCATCAAGAGAAGCGGTCTTAAAAGCTTTATCAATTGCTAAAAAGCATAATGTAAAAGTTATTTTTGAATTAGATTATCGTCCTTATAGCTGGGCGAATACAGAAGAAACATCAATTTACTATGAATTAATTGCTGAACAATCAGATGTTGTTATTGGTACGAGAGATGAATTTGATATGGTCGAACGCTATCAAAACATTTCAGATCAAGAAATTAGCAACATATTATTTGAAAAAACACCAAATTTAGTTGTCATTAAACATGGTGTGCAAGGTTCTTTTGCATTTGATAAAAAAGGTAACGTTTATGAAGGAAAAGCATTCAAAGCTAATGTTGTAAAAACATTTGGTGCTGGAGATTCATATGCAGCAGCATTTATATACGCACTCGTAAAAGGCAAAACTGTAGAAGAAGCACTGAAATATGGCGCGGCCTCGGCAGCTATAGTTGTAAGTAGTCATAGTTCGTCAGAAGCAATGCCTACTGTAGAAAAAATAGAAAACTTAATTAAAGAACAATCATAAGGTGGTGTTGAAACATGGTCAATACAGTGAGATTAACGACAGGTGAAGCTATCGTTAAGTTTTTAACGAAACAATATATTTATGTTGATGGAGAAGAGATACAGTTTGTAGAAGGTGTAATGAATATTTTTGGACATGGAAATGTACTTGGTATGGGCGAAGGGCTATCAAAATACCAAGAAGATTTAAAAATTATTCAAGGTAAAAATGAACAAGGTATGGCTCATACTGCAATTGGTTTTAGTAAGCAAAGTTTAAGAAAGAGAATATTTGCTGTAACAAGTTCTGTTGGACCAGGTTCAGCCAATCTTGTTACCGCTGCTGGTACTGCAGCAGCTAATCATATTCCAGTTTTATTCCTTCCTGGTGATACATTTGCTACACGTCAACCTGATCCAGTGCTACAACAAATAGAAAATCCTCAAAGCATTGGTATCACAACTAACGATGCACTGAAGCCTTTATCTAGATATTTTGATCGCATAACGAGACCGGAACAAATTATGTCAGCTTTAATTAGAGCATTTGAAGTTATGACAAACCCACAAACAGCTGGGCCGGTAACGATAGCTTTAAGCCAAGATGTACAAGGAGAAGCATTTGACTTTCCTGAGACATTCTTTGAGAAACGTGTACATTATGTAGATAGATTAGAACCGTCTAAACGTTCTATTGAAGCAGCTATTGAAATTCTTAAAGATGCTAAAAAGCCTTTATTAATAGTTGGAGGCGGTGCTAAATATTCAGAAGCTCAAGAAGAAATTAAACAATTGATGGAAAAACATAATATACCTATGGCTGAAACACAAGCTGGTAAATCAACAATTGAAACTTCTCATCCATTAAATTTAGGTGGTTTAGGTGTTACAGGAAACTTAGCAGCGAACATTTATGCTAAAGATGCTGATGTCATTGTAGGCATTGGTACGAGATACTCTGATTTTACAACGAGTTCTAAGACAGCTATAAATTTCGATTCTGCAAAACTTATCAATATTAATGTGAATAGAGTAGACGCATACAAATTAGATGCGACACAAGTAGTTGGTGATGCAAAAGTATCTATAGCTAAATTAATGGAAAAATTGAAGAATCATCAATTTAATACAGAGGATACTGTTCGCGATATTAAAAATCAATGGAACAATGAACGCGATAGATTAGCTGAAATTAATATAAATGATGATAGTTATATACCTGAAATCGCCGATCATTTTGATAAAGAAAAAATAAATAAATACGTGGAAACATTGCAGACTGAATTACCACAAACGAACGCATTAATAGAAGTTAATAAAACATTAGATAAGGATGCAATTATTGTCGCAGCAGCAGGTTCATTACCTGGTGATTTAGAACGATTATGGGAAACAGATGCTTTCAACACTTATAACATGGAATATGGTTACTCAACTATGGGATATGAAATAGGTGCAGCAGTTGGCGCTAAAATTTCTGAGCCAGATAAAGAAGTGTATGCACTAGTTGGAGACGGAAGTTTTCTAATGTTGCATTCAGAATTAATAACAGCACTTCAATATAACTATAAAATTAATATTATTTTATTCGACAACAGTGGTTTTGGTTGTATTAACAATTTACAAATGGATAACGGTAGTGAAAGTTTCTGTACTGAATTTACAGATTACAACGGAGATATATTGAATATAGATTATAAAAAAGTTGCTGAAGGTTATGGCGCAATATCTTATAGAGTAAATAATGTGGAGTCATTAGCAGAAGCTATAGAACAAGCGAAAAAAGAAACGAAATCTACATTAATTGAAATTAAAACATTACCAAAAACTATGACAGATGGATATGAATCGTTTTGGAATGTAGGTGTTTCTGAGTATAGTGATAAGCCATCCATTCAAGAAGCATTTTCAAATAAAGAAAAAGTAATGAAAACAGCGAAACATTATTAAAACGGAGGCGAAAGCTATGACGAAAATTAAAATAGGTCAAGTCGGACTAGGTAGACTTGGCCAAGTTCATGCATCAAATATTGTGAATCATGTTAATGATGCTGAATTATATGCAGTCGCAAGTGTAGTAGATAAAGAATTAGAGTATGCAAAAGAAGAGTTGGGCGTTAAAAATTGTTATAAATCTTACAGTGAAATGATTGAAAATGATGAATTAGATGCTGTTGTGATTGTTTCTCCAAGTGGATTTCATGCAGTACAAATCACTCAAGCACTCGAAAAAGGTTTACATGTTTTCTCTGAAAAACCAATCGGATTAGAGTTAGAAAACATTAGACAAGTAGTAGATAAAATTAATGACAACCCAGACAAAGTATTCCAATTAGGATTCATGCGCAGATTTGATGAATCATATTTATATGCAAAAGAAGCGGTAGATAGTGGTAGTTTAGGAAAAATTACAGCAATGCGTTGTTATGGTATTGATCCGAGCGCAGGCTTAGATAGCTTTATACAATTTGCTAAAAACAGCGCAAGTGGTGGTATTTTCTTAGACATGTCAATACATGATATTGATTTGGTGAGATGGTTTACTGGTTCAGAATTTAAAACTGTTTATTCCCTAGGAAATAACATCGCAGCACCTGAACTTTCTGAGTGTGAAGAATTAGAAACAGGGGCATGTTTATCAGAACTAGAAGATGGAACAATCGCCTACTTTTTAGCGGGAAGAAATGCTCACCATGGTTACCATGTTGAAACAGAAATAATTGGAACTGAAGGCATGATTAGAATCGGTAATGCACCCGAAAAAAATCTAGTAACTTTATATGATAAAAATGGTGTTGTAAGACCTACATCAGGTCATTTCCCAGAAAGATTCAGATTTGCATTTATTAATGAATTGAATACATTCGTTAACTCAATTAAAAATAAAGAAAAATCATCTGTTACAGGTGTAGATGGTCTGAAAAGTACACAAGTCGCAATTGCCATGCAAGAATCATTTGAAACTAAGAACATTATTACGTTATGAGGTGAAACAGAATGACTAGAGATATTCGTTATGCATGCGCTCCAATAGCATGGACGAATGATGATTTGCCAGAACTAGGCAGTAACAATTCATTCGAACAATGTATAAGTGAAATGGCACTAGCAGGATATGAAGGCACAGAAATAGGCAATAAATATCCAAGAGACCCTGAAGTGTTAAAGTCCTACCTTGAACCAAGAGGATTATCAGTAGCTAGTGCATGGATTAGCTTGTACTTAACATCTGAGCCATATGAAGTGACGGAAGAGGCATTTATTAAACATAGAGATTTCCTATATGAAATGGGAGCCAAAGTTATTGTAGTCTCTGAGCAAGGTAATAGTATTCAAGGAAAATTAGACAAAGCATTATTTAAAGAAAAACCCGTTTTCACAGAGGAAGAATGGAAGTTATTGATAGAAGGTTTAGAAAAGTTAGGTAAACTAGCTCACGAAAAAGATATGGAAATTGTATACCATCACCATATGGGGACTGGTGTACAAACTACAGAAGAAATTGATGAGTTAATGGAAAGAACAAACAAAGATAACGTTTCTCTCTTATTTGATACAGGTCATCTTGTCGTTTCAGGAGAAGATCCTATAGAAATTTTTAAAAAATACGAAGATAGAATTAAACATATTCACTTTAAAGATGTAAGACAAGAAATTACAGAAGCAGTAGATAAAGATAACCAATGCTTTTTAGATGGTGTTAGAAAAGGTATGTTCACTGTCCCAGGGGACGGGGTAATTGATTTTGAACCTATCTTAAACCTTATATATCAATCAAATTATAGTGGATGGATAGTTGTTGAAGCTGAACAAGATCCATCATTAGCAAATCCGTTTATATACGCTAAAAAAGCAAAAGATTATATGTCTCAATATCAATAACGACTCAGTAATATAAAAGATTAGGAGTAATCTATGCTTCAAAGGGGAGAGAGTTATCATGAGTATGTTTGCAGCAATTTCATTTATAGTAGTAATACTACTAGTTGGGTTATATGCGTTTTTAAGAAGTAGAAAAATTAACACGAAAAACTCTGATGGTTACTTCATGGGTGGTAGAAGTTTAACTGGTTTTACAATTGCTTCTACCATCATCATGACCAACCTATCTACTGAACAAATAGTAGGACAAAATGGTCAAAGTTTCATGGCAGGTATGGAAGTAATGGCTTGGGAAGTAACTGCAGCAGTTGCAATTGTAATATTAGCCCTTGTGTTTTTACCAAGATACTTTAGATATGGTGTAGATACGATATCTGATTTTATTGAAATGAGATTCGATACTTTTACTAAGAGACTGGTATCATTACTATTCATATTTACATATGTTGTATCTTTCTTACCAGTTGTTCTATATTCAGGTGCACTTGTATTTAATAAAATATTTAACATTAGTGAAATGTTAGATATAAGTGATATGACTGCAGTTGTATTAATTTCAACGTTTATAGGTATCTTCGGAATTCTATACTTATTCATTGGAGGACTTTCATTAAGTGCTCACAGTGACTCTATATATGGTGTTGGACTGATTATAGGAGGGCTTGCTATACCAATTTTAGGGTTGATTCTCTTTGGTGATGGCAGTATGTTAAAAGGTTTCGATAAAGTTATTCAAAACACGCCTGAAAAATTAAATTCAATTGGTGCAATAGACTCAGATATCGTACCTTGGCCAACATTGTTCTTTGGGATGTTCTTTAATAACTTATTCTTCTGGTGTACTAACCAAATGATTGTTCAAAAAGCATTAGCAGGTAAAAACTTAAAAGAAGCTCAAAAAGGTGCGATGTATGTTGGTGTATTTAAAATCTTCGGAGCTTTATTCTTAGTATTCCCAGGAGTGTTAGCTTTCAATATGTTAGGTGATAAAGTTACAAATCCTGATAATGCGTACCCTATGTTAGTTAACGAAGTATTACCAGGTTGGGCTTATGGATTATTTGGTGCAGTTATTTTTGGTGCGATTTTAAGTTCATTTGTAGGATCACTAAATAGTACAGCAACATTATTCTCACTTGATTTTTATAAATCCGTTATTAATAAAGAAGCAACAAATAAACAAGTTTCTAGAGTAGGAAGAATAGTAACAGTTCTTGTAGGAATTATTGTTGTAATTATTGCGCCAATGATTTCGATATTTCCACAAGGTCTATATGCTGTAGTACAAGAATTTAATGGTATTTATAACATGCCATTACTAGTTCTTATACTTGTAGGATTTTTCGTTAAACGTACATCACATCTTGGTGCTAAAGTGATGTTTATTTTACACATAGTAGTGTATGCGCTTTCAAAAGTTGTTTTAACAGATATACATTATTTATACGTATTAAGCGTATTATTCTTCATAGATTTATTTGTAGTAATGTTATTTAACAAATTAAAACCTTCAGATGAGTTTGATTTCAGTGTTAATTACGCAAAAGTAGATATTACGCCTTGGAAATATAGATATATAGTAGGCAGTATTATTATAATTGTTGTAATCGGAACTTATATTTTATTCTCACCACTTGGTTTAGCTTAATAGGAGGAAAATTATGACACTAACATTCGGAGTGATTGGCGCTGGTAGAATTGGCCAATTACACATTAATTATTTACGAACACATAAAGATGTAAAGATTAAATGGATTTCAGATTTAAATTGCGACAAGATGTCAGAATGGATTGAAAAATCGGGTATTCAAAATAAAACGAAAGATCATAGAGATATTATTAATGACCCAGAAGTAGATGCTATTGTCATTTGTTCACCTACAGATACGCACGTTGATATTATCAAGGAAGCATCGGCAAAAGGTAAACATATTTTTTGTGAAAAACCAATTAGCTTGTCTTTAGAAGAAGCTGAAGAAGCAGTTGAAGCGGTACAAAAATCTAACATAAAACTTCAAATGGGCTTTAATAGAAGATTTGATAAAAACTTTAAGCAACTTCAAAATATTTTGAGTAAAGGTGAATTAGGGCAAATTCAAACATTAAGAATCACATCAAGAGATCCAGAGCCGCCTCCAATTGAATATATAAAACGTTCTGGTGGATTATTTATGGATATGACTATTCACGACTTCGATATGGCAAGGTATATAATGCAGTCGGAAATTGTGGAAGTTTATGCAACTGGAGAGGCACTGGTGAATCCTGAAATTGCAGAATACGATGATATAGATACTGCATTGATTACATTAAAATTCGAAAACGGTTCAATTGCTATGATTGAAAATTGTAGAAGAAGTGTTTACGGATATGATCAACGTATAGAAATTTTAGGTGATCATGGTGCTATAGATGTAGGAAATGAACAATCTTCAACGTTGAATTATCATCGTACAGATGGCATCAGAAGAGATAATCCTCCTTATTTCTTTTTAGAAAGATATAGTGATGCTTACAGAGTAGAAATGGATGGCTTTATAGATGCAATTCTTAATGATACGGATGTATTATGTTCAATTGAAGATGGATATAAAGCACAACAAATCGCCTTGAAATGTAAAGAATCGCTTATATCAAATCAACCAAAAAGAATATAAATAGAAAGAAAGGTGGAACGCTAATAAATGAATTCATTTATACAAAAAGCCAAGCAAGAACATTATGCAATACCTCAAATAAATGTAAATGGGTTAATTTGGATAGAAAGTATTTTGAAGGCAGCTGAAGAAACACGTTCCCCCATTATATTAGGAACTACTGATAAGGTGATTGAATTTCTTGGTGGTTATCAATTTATATGTTCAACAATTAAAAATAAAATTAAAGCAATGGATATCACGATACCGGTTATTATTCATTTAGATCATGGTTTGACTGTAGAAAATTGTAAAAAAGCAGTAGATGCTGGATATGACTCTGTGATGTTTGATGGATCAAAATTATCAATTGATGAAAATATTAAACAAACAAAAGAAGTTGTTGATTATGCACATAAAAATAATGTCATCGTAGAAGGTGAAGTTGGAGCAATAGGCGGTAATGAAGACGGCATTATTGGTACTGTAAAATATGCAGACTTGGATGATTGTATTAATTTAGCTAAAGAAGCAAAATTAGATACATTAGCACCAGCCCTAGGGTCAGTACACGGTAAGTACCAAGGAGAACCAGATTTAGGATTTACCGAAATGGAAGAAATACAAAAGGCTATTGATATACCTCTAGTATTACACGGTGCTTCAGGTATTTCAGACGAAGATTTATTAAAAGCAATACATTTAGGTCATGCAAAAATTAATTTTAATACAGAAATCAATATAGCTTGGAGTAACCAAATAAGACAAACTCTTAATGAAGACGTGTCATTGTTTAATCCACAACAAATCTTAAATCCAAGTAAAGAAGCTATAATAGAAACTGTTAAATCTATTATTCATAAATGTACATCTCATAATCGTGTATAAATATTATATAGAGAGAAGGAAATCATTATGCCTTTAATGAAAATTGATTTAATAAAAGGAAGAACGAAAGAAGAAATTAAACAAATATTAGATATCTCTTACGAAGTAATGTTATCGACATTTGATGCACCTGAAGGAGATAGATATCAAATAGTTAATCAACATGAAGATTATGAAATGCAAATTTTGGATACAGGTTTAGGTGTAGAACGAACAAATGAAGTGATTATTTTTACAATTATCACAAGACCGAGAACAGAAAAACAAAAACTATCATTTTATAGCGAAGTGGTAAATGAACTTCATGACAAAGTAGGTATACGTAAAGAAGATATCATGTTTAGTTTAGTAGAAAATACAGATGAAAATTGGAGTTTCTTTAATGGAGAAGCACAATTTTTAAATGGTTCTCTTTAATTTAATATTCTTCACTTGAATAAGAATTCCCATTAGATTTTTAAATCTAATGGGAATTTTTTTATTTAAATTCATCAAAATTTTGTGATGTATGGTTAATAGGATTTGTATATTAATATTATACAATTATAAATTTTATGTTTGTCCTTATTATAAAATTCATCCAAATATTTTATATAAAATTATTGTAAAAATATTGAAATTTATGGAATTACATTGCATAATTATGGAAAGCATAATTCTTTTTATATAAGTTAATGTGATTTTTAAATTGTGAAATGTCTATTTGTATTAAAGCACATTATAAAAATTTATGGAGGTTAGTATGGAAGAAACGATTGATTTGCGTAAGGTGTTGAATGTTTTAAAGAAGAATTGGAAATGGATACTCTTTATACCGATATCTTTATTTATTTTAAGCATGGCTATAACTTTTTTTATTTTAACGCCTAAGTATTCTGCTTCAACTCAAGTATTGGTTAATCAAAAGGAATCAGACTCTAAATTATTTGCTCAACAAGTCCAATCTGATTTACAACTCATAAATACATATTCTGAAATTATTAAAAGCCCTAGAATATTGGATAAAGTTTCTCATAATTTAAAAGACAGATATTCTAGTGAAGAAATTTCAGCGATGTTAACAGTTAGTAATCAAGCTGATTCACAAATTCTTAATATAGCGATTAAGAATGAGGACAGTGAAGAAGCAAGCATCATTGCAAATGAAGTGGCAAATGTATTTAAGAAAGATATTAAGAAGATAATGAGCGTTGATAATGTTTCTATTTTGTCTAACGCAGGGGGTACAGGTGTTAAAGTGTTTCCTAAACCATTTACTAATGGAGTAATTGCTACATTTTTAGGCGTTATTTCTGCTTTAGTTATTGCTTTCTTAAAAGAACTACTTGATAGACGTATAAAGACGGAAAGTGATGTAGAAGAAATTCTTGGGTTGCCAGTTCTTGGGACAATACAAGATTTTAACCAATAACGAAGGGGGAATAAAATATGAAAAGAAGCAAGGCAAATAATGCTTTAATTGTGCTTGATAAACCACGGTCGGTAATTAGTGAAAAATTCAAAAGTATTCGTACGAATATTATGTTTTCAGTAGCTAATGAAAATTTACAAGTTGTGACTTTCACTTCCGAAAAAGCAAATGCAGGAAAATCTACAGTTTCTGCTAATGTTGCTATTACATGCGCTCAAGCTGGTTATAAAACGTTATTGATTGATGGAGACATGAGAAAGCCTACTCAACATTATTTATTTAATACTTCTAATTTAGATGGACTTTCAAATTTAATCGTGAATAATTCAGACATACATCAATCAATAAAATCTACTGAAATTGGTTATTTAGATTTAATAACTTCAGGACCAATACCTCCAAATCCTTCTGAATTAATAGGTTCAGAAAATTTAATATCAATAATTGAAGAACTAAAAGAAGAATACGATTATATTTTCATTGATACGCCACCAGTTAATGCAGTTACCGATGCACAATTATTTGCTGAAATTGCAAGGTATGTTGTGTATGTAATTGATGTTCGAAGAAATGATAGAAATGAAATTAAGAAAGGTAAAGAATTAATTGAAAAAGCTGGCGCTAAAATATTAGGTGTTGTTCTAAATAAAGCAACAAAAGATAATGATTCAACTACTTATAGTTATTACGGTGAAGAAGAATGATTATAGATATACATAATCATTTATTAGTAGGCGTAGATGATGGTCCTAGAAGTATTGATGAGATGATTGAATTATTAAGGCAAGCAAAACGACAAGGTATCGAAGGTATTATAGTTACACCGCATCACTTACATCCGAGATATCAAAATGAATTCCCAAAAGTAGAAAATTTATTAAAAGAATTAAAAGAAAATCCTGAAGTTAAACAACTAAGTATTGATTTATATCCTGGACAAGAAATTCGCGTTACAGATGACATATTAACAGATATAGAAAATAAAGATATTCAAGGTCTTCATTACTCTAAATATTTACTCATAGAGCTTCCTTCAGATCATATACCAGCTTTCGCAACAAGGTTAATATATGAAATACAAAACAAAGGGTTTGTACCTATTATTGCACATCCAGAGCGAAATAAAGCTATTGCTAAAGATATTAACTTGTTGTTCGAACTTATAAATATAGGCGCTTTGAGTCAAATAACGGCCTCATCGCTAACTGGAGATTTTGGGAAAAGTGTACAAAAAATATCTATAGAGATGATTGAGCATCGATTGGTACATTTTATAGCTTCAGATGCACACCATGCAGAGAAGAGACCTTTTGGGTTTGATAAATTATTTACAACCCCAAAGATTAAATATCTAAAAAGCGATATAGAAGATTTATTAACAAATAATGAAGCTATTATTAATAACAAAAAGATTTTAATCCAAAAACCATTAAAGTATGAGAGAAAAAAATTCCTTGGTTTATTTTAAGAAGAAAACGGTGAAGCAAATTGGAATTTATCACATCAAAGCAAAGACTAGCAATTTTACTTATTATCGACTCAATCATCGTAACTTTGTCTGTATTTTTAGGTTATTACATTTTAAAGCCATTTTTTGAGGATTATTCTATCAAATTGCTTTTACTTTCTTCAATAGTGTTGCTTATATCACATCACGTTTATGCACAACTCTTTGATTTATACCATCGTGCTTGGGAATATGCGAGTGTTGGAGAACTTATTTTGATAGTTAAAGCAGTCACAGGTTCAATTTTAACAACTGTAATTTTTGTTCCGATATTGACTCAAGAGTCACCGTTTATAAGGTTATATTTTATAACTTGGATGATGCATTTATTGCTAATAGGTGGTTCAAGATTGTCATGGAGAATATTTAGGAAGTCATTTATGAAGAAAGAATTTGAGAAATTACCTACATTAATTGTAGGAGCTGGAAACGGCGGCTCTTTACTTATTAGACAAATGATTAATACACCTGATATGGGTATGGAACCCGTACTCGTAGTAGATGATGATCCGAATAAACAAAAAATGTCGATAGTTGGCAGAATTAAAGTTCAAGGATACATAAAGGATATCCCGGATTTAGTGAAACGATTTAATATAAAGAAAATCATCATTGCTATACCAACGCTTTCAAGACAGAGATTGAGAGAAATCAATATTTTATGCGAAGGGTTGAAGAGGGAAGTACTTATTATGCCTAACATCGAAAATGTCATGTCTGGTGTTGTTGAAGTGAAACAACTAAAGAAAGTAGAAGTTGAAGATCTATTAGGTCGTGAACCTGTTGAATTAGATATGGCGCTAATATCTCAAGAATTAACACATAAATCTATACTTGTTACTGGCGCTGGTGGTTCTATTGGCTCTGAAATTTCTAGACAAGTATGTAAATTTAATCCTGAAAGAATCGTCTTACTCGGTCACGGTGAAAATAGTATATATCATATTCATCGTGAGTTAGTAGAAATGTATAAAGATAAGATAGAAGTTGTACCCGTTATTGCAGATGTTCAAGATAAAGAGCGCATGATGGAAGTGATGAAAACTTATAAACCTTATGTTGTCTATCATGCAGCAGCACATAAACATGTTCCATTGATGGAATTTAATCCAGAAGAAGCTATTAAAAATAATATATTGGGAACGAAATATACAGCTGAAGCGGCGAAGTTAGCAAGTGTTAGTAAATTTGTAATGGTATCAACTGATAAAGCAGTAAATCCACCTAACATAATGGGAGCTTCCAAACGTATAGCTGAAATGGTTATCCAAAGTATGAATCATGAATCAAGTACGACCGATTTTGTAGCAGTCAGATTTGGAAATGTATTAGGTTCTCGTGGTTCAGTTATACCATTGTTTAAAAAACAAATCGAAGCAGGAGGTCCAGTAACGGTTACACATCCTGATATGACAAGATACTTTATGACGATACCAGAAGCATCACGTTTAGTGCTACAAGCGGGTGCATTGGCAACGGGTGGAGAAGTGTTTGTACTAGATATGGGGAAACCAGTAAAAATAGTCGATTTAGCTAAAAACTTAATTAGATTAAGTGGTTATAAAGAAGATGATATTGGGATTGAATTTAGTGGCGTTAGACCAGGAGAAAAACTTTTTGAAGAGTTGTTAAATGAAGATGAAATTCATCCTGAACAAGTATATGAAAAAATATACAGAGGTAAGGTGAACTTGCCAGATAAAAGACTTTTAACTTCATTAATGGATAAAATTTATAACAAAAGTTGTAAAGCTGAAGAGATTATTACGTTTGCTAATAATAAAGAGGGTTCATCTAAATGATCAGTAATTTAAAAATGAATGTTATCTATAATATCTTAACTACTGTTCTCATAACATTATTACAATTGGTCATCTTAATTGTGATATCCAAGTTTGATAGTACAGAAAGTGTAGGATTGTTGACTTTAGGCTTGGCTATAACAGCGCCAATACTGTTGTTATCAAGATTGAATTTAAGGTCTGCTTACAATTCTGATTATTTAAATGAATTTACCTTTAACCAATATCATACATTAAGAATTATGCTTACAGTTCTATATATTTTACTATCATTTATCGTAATACAATTTTTTTCATTACCTTTTAAAGATGAATGCTTCATTTATTCAATTGTAATTTGGAAAGCAATTGAATCAATCTCAGACATGATATATGCGTATTTTCAGAAAAAGACTAATATGCGCGTCGTTTTTTACATTAATTTATGGAAAGTAACATTAACTATTATTTTATTTATGATGACTTATTTTATATTTGAAGACATTGTATTGGCTTTTATGTCGCTTATTACCATTCATTTATTGTTCTTAGTAATCGAATATAGAAAGTTAAATAAATATATTGATTTTAAATTAATGAAAAACTTTGATACCAAGAAGTTATTGGCACTTACAATTCCACTTGGTGTCGCTCATTTTTTAACAAGCATGAACGTCAATGTACCAAGATATAGCTTGCAGTATATTGGAAACGCAGAGCAATTAGGAGTTTACGGCTCATTATTTTATCTTATTACAGCAGGAACTTACATCATTATAGCAATCAATAATGCAGTATTACCTGGGCAATCTGAAATGAGACATAAATTAGGATTTAGAGAAGTGAAGAAACTCAATCAAAAATTAAATATGCTTATTTTCTTATTAGTGCTACCGATATTCGTAATCAGTTTACTGTATGGCGATTTAATAATCGGAATAATATTCAATGAAAAAATAGCGAGCTATAAGAAAGAATTCATATTTGTCATATTAATCGCATTAATACAGTATTTAAACATCAATTTAGAAAATGTATATCTCACGTACCAATTATATAAAGCACAAATGAGGTTTAATTTATTTTATTTCATGATTATAGCGCCGTTATCTTTTATCTTAACGTTATATCAAGGTATCTTCGGCGCAATATTAGCAGTTTTAATAACAGAGCTAGTCATGTATGTTATTAAATTGATTTTTATAAATAGAAAAGTAGGTGATTATACATGAAAAGCAATCAGTTAAAATTGATAATCTACTTCTTAATATTTATGTTAATCATATTTACTTTGAATACAGGATTCTATTTATATAGCCTTCACATTGGTTTAGATGGATTTAACACAAAACTGTTTGGTGGTGGTTCAGATGGATCATTATATGCACAAGAAGCGGTGAAATTTGCTGAAAATAGACCATATATTTATACATCAATACATACACCTATTTTAGGATGTATTTTGAAAATATTTGGGACAGGAAATCTATTTATATTAAAGATGTTTAACCAAATAGGTAATGTTTTATTAGCGTTAGTAACGATGTATTTATCTTATTTATTAACTGAAAAAGTTGAATATCGTAAACAATATTTAATCATTTTATTGAACTTAATTTATCCATCGTTATTGATATTATCAACAACATCTATTTATAGAGACAATTGGATACTCGTGTTTTATATATTGGGATTATGCTGGTTAATAAAATATATAAAGACGCACTCACTTATTTACAATGTGCTGTTTCTTGTAAATTTAATACCGCTGTTTTTATATCGTGATTATGCGATATTACCACTACTAGTAGTATACGTACTTTATTTTTTGAAAAAAATAATGAACTTAAAAATAATATTGACGTTACTATTTGTAATACTGAATTTATGTTTTGTATTTATTAAAGATTATAAGTTTCCGATATTTAATATGTCTATTTCAGATGCACTGTTATTTCGACAAACCGGAATGGAAACATTAAATGGGGGCTCGCAACTCAATATTAATTTAGCTAAAGATGATTTATTTCATTTTTACATAGATTATTTCTACTCCTTTGTATCATCTGTATTTGGACCTTTCATTTGGCAGGCTAAATCGGTTGCTATGCTCGTATTGATGTGTGCTGAGAGCATTCCGTTTTTAATCATATTTATATATTTAATGAGAAATATTAAATCGATGTCAACGAGTGAAATTATAATCATCGTTGCTTCCTTTATATTGTTTTTAGAAATTAGCTTAATTAACGATAATCTAGGTACAGCTACAAGAGTTCGAATATTAGGTTGGTTACCGTTAATCGTGTTAGCAATTAGTAAGATGGGAGAGAAACGACATGAAAATTCTGTTTAGTGCATCAGTTTATAGACATTTAGCAGCTTTTCATATTCCGTATATGCAATACTTTTTAAATAATGGTCATGAAGTATATGCGGTAGCAAAGGATGATGGCAATAAAAATGTTATCGAAAATTTAGGGGTTAAATGTATAGATATAGATATTGAAAGATCGCCATTTAAATTAAGTAATATAAAGGCATACTTTCAATTAAAAAGTATTTTAAGAATAAATAATTTTGATTTAATTACGACACATACACCATTTATTTCATTTTTGATTCGACTCGTAAATTTGAATCATACTAAATTAATTTATACAGCTCACGGCTTTCATTTTTATAAAGGTGGTAGTGTAGTGAAAAATACACTTTATAAAAACATGGAAAGGTTTGCTGCTAAATTTACAGACGAAATAGCAGTTATGAACGAAGAAGATTATAAAAGCGCACAACAATTTTTTAATAAAGAAAATGTTCATTTCATTAATGGTATCGGTGTTAATTTAAGTGAATATAATGCTGTTAATATTGATAATCATACGAGTATTAGAGAGGAATTAGGCTTAGATTCAAATGATATCATCATCAGTTACGTGGCAGAAATGAGTAAAAGAAAAAATCAGCTATACTTACTTAAAAATTGGAAAAAGATTACGTATAAATGTCCACGTGCAAAGTTAGTGCTCATCGGTAGTGGGGAAATGGGAGAAGTATATAAAGAATATGTGGCGAATCACAACCTTGAAGGCGTTATATTTGCAGGATATAGACAAGATATTAAAGAAATAATCTATCAGTCAGACATCGTTGCTTTATTATCAACTCAAGAAGGATTACCGAGATGTGTATTAGAAGGCATGGCATTGCATAAGCCATTAATAGTAAGTCATATACGTGGTAATACGGATTTAGTACAAAACGGAATTAATGGTTTCACAATCGAATTAGATAATGACGAAGAATTAATAGATAAGTTTATAACGTTAATTCAGAACAAAAATTTACGTCATAATATGGGCTTGAATAATGAACAAATTAAAGAAAGATATTCCGAAACTACTGTGCTAGAACAAATGAAATGTATATACGATAAAGTATTATCAAAATAAACAAAGGCGTGATTCAATGTTAAAAAGAACATTAGATATAACGGTCTCATTCTCTGCTTTAATAGTTTCAGCTCCTGTTATTTTAGGAACTGCAATAGTAATCAACAAAAAGATTGGCAAACCTATATTTTTTAAGCAAACGAGACCAGGTAAAGATGAAAAGCCATTTGAGATTTTAAAATTTAGAACAATGACAGATGAAAGAGACCTAAATGGTGAGCTATTACCTGATAAAGATAGAATGACAAAGACAGGGGATTTCATTCGTAAAACGAGTATAGACGAACTACCACAATTAATTAATGTATTAAAAGGTGATTTAAGTCTAGTAGGGCCAAGACCACTCTTGATGGACTACTTACCGTTATATACAGAAGAACAAAGAAAGCGACATCTCGTAAAACCTGGTATAACAGGATGGGCACAGGTGAATGGCCGTAACACTATATCTTGGGAAGAAAAATTCAAATTAGATGTGTGGTATGTGGAAAATCAATCATTTAAATTAGATATGTTTATCTTATATAAGACGATTATGAATGTCATCAAAAGAAAAGATATTACAGCTACTAACCATGTAACAATGGAGAAATTTAGAGGTAATCCACTATGAAACCTATACTGTTAATAGGAAATGGCGGCCAGGCGAAAGTAGTTAAAGAAATAATTGATTTAAGTAATGAATATGAGCTTAAAGGCTATTTAACGGATGACATAACAGAATATCACAAAGAAGAAAATTTAATATACGATAATCTGAAAAATATTCATTTATATAAAGCGGAATATGTATTCCATATTGCTATAGGTAATAATTATATAAGAAAGAGATTGTTTAATAGACTAGCAATTTCAATTGAACAATTTCCTGTTCTGACACATCCATCAGCGATTGTTAGTTCATCAGCGAAAATAGAGAACGGGACAGTCGTGATGGCAAATAGTGTTATAAACGCAGAAACATCAATTGGTAAACATAACATTATCAACACAGGATCCATCATCGAGCATGATAACGTCATTAAAGACTATGTCCATATCTCACCGAATTCAACGCTAACAGGAGGCGTAGAAGTTGGAGAAGCATCACAAATAGGTGCTAGCGCTACAGTATTACCAGCATTAAAAATTGGCGACGACGCAATTGTTGGGGCTGGCGCTACAGTGGTAAATCATGTCGAAAATCATCAAATAGTAGTTGGGACACCTGCAAAGCCTATTAGGAGGTAGGTAGAATGAATCAAACAATATATTTATCATCGCCTCATATGGGAGGAAATGAACAAAAATATATAGACAGTGCTTTCAAACAAAATTGGATTGCACCGCTTGGAGAAAATGTAACTGAATTCGAGAACACTGTTAAAAATTATGTCCAAGTAGAACATGCTTTAGCAGTTGGAAGCGGGACATTCGCTTTACATTTAGCATTAATAGAATGTGGAGTAAGTGAAGGAGATATTGTGCTTTGTTCTTCTTTAACATTTTGCGCAACTTCTAATCCTATTTTATATCAAAAAGCGACACCAGTATTTATCGACTCTGAAATGGATACGTGGAATATGTCGCCACATGCTTTACGCAAAGCTTTAGAAAAATATACTGAGGTAGGCAAACGACCTAAAGCTGTTATAGTTGTGAATTTATATGGACAGTCAGCCAAAATGGATGAAATTCAAGCGTTGTGTGAAGAATACAACGTAAAGTTAATAGAAGACGCAGCAGAGTCGTTAGGGTCAGAATATAAAGGTAAGAAAAGCGGTAGCTTCGGAGACTACGCGATATTTTCATTCAACGGGAATAAAATTATTACGACGAGCGGTGGAGGTATGCTTGTCTCAAGCAATGGAGAGAGTATAGAACATGCATTATATTTAGCGACTCAAGCACGGGATAAAGCCATTCATTATCAACATAGTGAGTTAGGTTATAATTATCGACTAAGTAATATTTCAGCAGGTATAGGTAGAGGCCAAATGGAAGTGTTAGAAGAACGCGTAAATCAAAGAAGAGCTATATTTGATACTTATTACGACGTATTAAATAAAATAGAAGGATTTCAATTCCAACCAGAATTAGAGAACAGTAAATCTAATAGATGGCTAACAGCTTTAACGATAGACTCAGAAAAGACAGGATTTACTGCTAAAACGTTAATAGAATACCTACATCAACATAATATTGAGGCGAGGCCAGTGTGGAAACCGATGCACTTGCAACCATTGTATGAAGGGTATGACTACATATTTGAAAAAGAAGATAATGCGAAAAAACTATTTGAAACAGGGGTATGTCTTCCGTCAGGCTCAAATATGACAGAAGAACAATTGAGTATTGTTATTGAACATATAAATAAACTTGCAAAACAATATAACTAAAAAGTAAAAGAGGAAGGGAAAATGAAAGTTTTAGTTCTAGGTGGTGCAGGATATATTGGATCTCATGCAGTAGATCAATTAATTGAGGAAGGGTTTGATGTAGTAGTAGTCGATAATTTAGAAACAGGACATAAAGAAGCCATACATCATAAAGCTAAATTTTATGAAGGGGACTGTAGAAATATAGCGTTTATGGAAAATGTATTTAAAAACGAGAAAGTTCATGCAGTCATGCACTTCTGTGCATACTCACTAGTTGGCGAATCTATGAAAAAGCCACTTAAATATTTTAATAATAATATGTATGGTATGCAGGTTTTACTCGAAACAATGAAAAAATACTCAATCGACAAATTAATATTTTCATCAACTGCAGCAGTGTATGGCGAAGTAGAGCAAGTACCTATTAAAGAAGAAACGATATTACAACCAACAAATCCATACGGTGAATCAAAATTAGTAATGGAAAAGATGGTTAAATGGGCAAACAAAGCATATGGATTAAAGTATATAGCATTAAGATACTTTAACGTAGCCGGTGCAAAAGCTGGCGCAACAATAGGCGAAGACCATAACCCAGAAACACATTTAATACCGATAATATTAGAAGTAGCATTAGGAAAAAGAAAAGAAATTGCTATATACGGAAATGACTACCCAACAAAAGACGGAACATGTATAAGAGACTACTTACACGTATCAGACTTGGTGGACGCACATATAAAAGCGTTGAAATACTTAAATAAAGGTGGCGAGAGCCAATCAATAAATTTAGGTAGCTCAAAAGGGTATTCCGTTCTAGAAATTATTGAAGCAGCAAGAAAAGTAACAGGTCATAACATTCCATGCAAAGTAGAACAAAGAAGAGCAGGCGATCCAAGTATACTTATTGCTTCAACAGAAAAAGCAGTCGAAAAATTAAACTTCAAACCAAAATATACAGATATAGAAGAAATTATAAAAACAGCATGGGCATTTCATAAGAAGTATCCAGAAGGGTATAACAGTATTAATAAAGATGCAATATAATTTAAGAGTCCGAGACGAATTTATGTCCCGGACTCTTAAACGTTTTTTGGTAATCATTATATAAGTAACTGACTATAGTTGTATATCAATATTTTGTAGTTTAATATTAATGATAATAGAAACTAGAGAAAGAGGTATACAAATGAAAAATCTGATACCAGTTATATTAGTCATATGTTTCACAATATTTACGGGTTATTTAATGATAACGGGGGAAATGGGTACCGATGAAAAAGATGATAAAGCTACAGAACAAAAGAAAGATGCTAAATCATCTAAAGAAAAGAAAGAGAAAAAGGAAGAAAAACAAGACTCAGAAATGAAGATAAATAATCAACAAGATTTAGCTGAAATTATCTATAGCAAAAAAGATGAAAAAACAAAAATGGATGCATATAACCAAGCAGTCGAAAAGAAAATATTACCGCGCAGTAATAATTACCAAGAAGCGGTTTACGCATATGAAGAATCAGTGCAAATTAAAGAAAGTAAAAGTGAATAGAAGGAATATTAAAAGCCCTGTACACGCATTTAGAATAGAAGCGTGTGCAGGGCTTTTGTGTTGTGTTTAATCAACTATCTCCATATAATTCTTTTTTAATTTGAGTTGTTGAAATGCCTTCTGTTCGATTTAAATATATAACTTCGCATAGGTCTTTAAGGAAATCAAACTCACCTTCCCAATCATGACCCATTAAAAATGTATCTACATTGTATTCTTTAACGTCTTTTACTTTTTGTTCCCATTCATTTTCAGGAATAACAAGATCAACGAATTGAATAGATTCTAACATCATCTTTCTTTGTTCATAACTATAATAAGATTTTTTGTCTTTTAATTTATTAAAATTGTCAGTAGAAAGTGCCACAATCAAATAATCGCCATATTCTTTAGCTCTTCTAAGTAATTCTATATGTCCGTAATGTAGCAAATCATATGTACCATAAGTAATGACTCTTTTCATAATGAACCTCCTTATAACATTATATAAATGTTAATATATTGCAAACGTAATGTAAACGATTATCTAACAGAAAGTAAAAATAACAATTTTAAAATCTCTGGCC
>X87_Garden_Dormouse__coassemble_72_pt1 | contig 24495 bp, 28 predicted proteins | sample X87_Garden_Dormouse__metabat2_low_PE_004 | metagenome-assembled genome bin X87_Garden_Dormouse | reverse complement strand
CACAAAATGTCAAATATTTTATTAAATTCCATATTGATGTTATTTAATTTTATGGTAAGATTATTTTAAGATAATTTAATTAACTAATTTTTAGGAGGTTACAACAATGAGCACTCAATCTTATTCAGAAGCAATTACTTCATGTTCTGAATTCTTTGATTACCAAAATAAAATTGACAATATCTTTGTAGTAATTGAACAAAAGTATGGCTTAAAGAAACATGAATTTTTCTTCTTAATGAAATTAAATGAAGTGAAAGAAGTACACCTTAAAGATGCAATTGAAAAAGGATACATAAAGCAAAACAAATCTGCTCGTGCCATTAAGAGACTATTCGAAAAGAAATATATATTAAAAAACCGCTTAAAAACAGATGAAAGAGCAGTTATATTACGCTTTAACGATGATTATAAAGATGATTTTGAAGTGATAATGCAAGAAGTATTGGATATGTTAAATGTAGCTTAGATTATAAATCTTTTTAATATTAATGAAATGCATTGTAAAAGTTAGTCAAAGGCTAACTTTTACAATGCATTTTTGTATTTATAATCAAATTATATTTTAAAATTTAATTTGTAAATTATGGTGGAAAGTTATACAATTTTAAATGTAAGCGCTTTATTATAGGGGGATTAGTCATTATGGTAAAAGAATCTACAACAAAGAATATAAGTTTTGTATGGGCTATTGTTCCGTTTCTATTTATGATAGTAAGCATGCTCTATACTGTTGTTGTTTTAGAATTAGCACCTCATATTCCTTTAATGATAGGGACAGCTATAGCAGCCATAGTTGCCTATTATCATGGGCATACGTGGAAAGATATAGAAGAAATGATGTATAAGGGGATAAAATTAGCACTACCTGCGATTGTTATTATTATACTAGTCGGTTTAATCATTGGGGCATGGATAGGTGGCGGTATAGTTGCCACGATGATTTATTACGGTTTAAAGCTTATTACGCCTTCATTATTTTTAGTGACCATTGCTATTATATGCGCCATTGTATCTTTAGCAATTGGTAGTAGTTGGTCTACGATGGCCACAGTAGGCGTAGCCGGAATGGGTATAGGACTGAGTATGGATATTCCAGCGGGAATGATTGCTGGTGCTATCATATCAGGTTCTTATTTTGGTGATAAAATGAGCCCTTTATCTGACACCACAAATTTAGCAGCTGGTTTAACTGGTACAAATCTATTCGATCATATTAAGCATATGTTCTATACAACTGTACCTGCTATTGTAATTTCGTTAATTGCTTTCTTTATACTCGGTAGACAATTTTCCGCAGGTGACATTAATCAAGGTAAAATTGATGCAATTAATAATGAAATGATTGATAAATTTGTCATTTCACCTTGGTTACTATTAGTACCACTGATTGTTATTATTTTAGTAGCCTTAAAAGTACCTGCAATACCTGCATTGGTAGTTGGTATTATTTTAGGATTTTTATCACAAATTTTTGTTCAAGGTGGAAGTATTCATGATAGCGTTCAAGCTTTACAAACAGGATATGTGTTAGAAACAAAGAATGAACTCGTAAAAGAACTATTTAATAGGGGTGGTTTGGAGTCGATGTTTTATACCATTTCTATGACAATTGTTGCGATGACATTTGGTGGAATACTCGAATATTCAGGTATGTTGAAGGCAATTATTACACAAGTTTTGAAAGTAGCTAAAGGTACTGGTGGACTAATCGCTTCTGTTATTATTTCATGTATTGGTACAAACGCTTCATGCTCAGAACAATATATTTCAATTGTTGTACCATCAAGAATGTATATTAATACGTTTTTAGAAAAGAGGTTACACCCTAAAAATTTATCTAGAGCTCTAGAAGATGGTGGAACAGTGACTTCAGTATTTTTCTTATGGAATACTTGTGGTGTGTTTATAGCTCAGACCTTAAATGTAAACGTATTGGAGTATGGGATGTATGCAGTATTTAATTATACGGTCCCAATCATATCTATAATATTTGGATACATAGGATTTAAAATTATAACAATTAACGAACAAGAATATAAACAATTTAAAGAAGCTCAATAACAATAATAACAGTCCAGGACATATATAAATGTCTCGGACTGTTTCATTATATAGGGATGGTATTATGAAGTCTTTTTAGCAAAATGATATTTCTGGTTCACTCCCTTATTAATTTAATGTTTCTTATAATCGTGTTATCTTAAAACTAAAGAAAGGAATAAGGTGATATTTATGGCTATAGTATACTATGACGGTGATTGTGGTTATTGTAATAGAGTAGTAATGTGGTTGATTCATCATAATATTCCAACGAGATTCCAATTTGCACAATTAGAAGGGCAATATGGAGAGAACTTAATTAAAGCTCAACCTGAATTGAAAAATATAGACACAATTGTTGTAGTTGATAAATCACAAGTATTTACTAAAACAGATGCTATTATTCACTTATTGAATCAAATTAAGAAATATAAAATTTTTGCATTCCTATTGAAAATAGTGCCTCGTTTTCTTAGAAATCTAGGTTACGATTCATTTGCAAAAATAAGACATCGCATCCAATTTAAGCAAGCATGTAAACTACCAACTAAAGAAGAACGTCAGTATTTTTTAGATTAGTATTGCAATAGTTTTAGAGTGGTGGTATCCTTTTATGTAAACGGTTACACAAAAGGAAGTTGAACGAATGGCTACGATTAAAGAAGTTGCTAAATACGCTGGTGTCTCAGTGGCGACAGTTTCAAGAGCTCTTAATAGAAGTGGGTATGTCAAAGAAGAAACAAGAAAGAAGATTAATAAAGCGATCAAAGATTTAAATTACAGACCAAATGAAACAGCTCGGACATTGTATAAACGTAAATCTAAAATGATAGGTTTATTATTACCTGATATTAGCAATCCATTTTTCACGGTTGTCGCTAGAGGTGTTGAAGATGAAGCGATGGCTAAGGGTTATCACATCATTTTAGGTAATGGTGATGGAAATGAAGAAAAAGAATTAGCGTATATAAACACATTCAATGTGCATAATTGTAGTGGGATTATTGCATCACAATTATCTACTCAAGAAACATTTGATTCTTTTAAATCATATAATATGCCATTTGTTTTATTAGATAGAGTGTATGCCGACCATGAATTTGTTGAAACAAATCATTATAAAGGTGGACAGTTACAAGCTCAAGCCGTCATTAAAGGTTCGACAAAATCTGTTTTAATTATGCAACAAAACTTACAATATAAATCATTTAACGAAAGACTATCCGGTGCTAAATCTATTTTTGATGAAAAGAACATCCCTTACATTACTGTAGATGAACGTTTTCTCATTGAAGAAGATTTAGTATCGATGATTCATAAGCACAATATTGATAGTATTATTTGTAGTAATGATGTGAGCGCATTTGCTGTTATGCGTACTTTGTTACATCATGAATTTAAAGTTCCTTCTGATGTTCAAGTTGTAGGTTATGATGATATACCATTATCTCGTATGTATACACCAAGTTTAACTACAATTCATCAACCAGCATATTTAATAGGCAAAAAGGCTTGTCAACAGCTTATCAATCAACTAGAAGGTAAAGAAAGAGAACATCATCAAATATTAGACGTTAGTTTAATAGAACGACAATCGACGAGGAGAGAGTAAAATGAAAAAGATTATGGTTATAGGAAGTATGTCTATAGATTTAGTAGTTTCAGCTTCAAAAAGACCTGAAAAAGGTGAAACAATATTAGGAGATAGTTTTTTCACTACACCAGGTGGAAAAGGCGCTAATCAAGCTGTGGCAGCAGCAAGATTAGGGGAAGAAGTATATTTAGTAGGGCGCATAGGAGATGATGATTTCGGTAAAGAAATTTATCAAAATCTACAAAATAACTACGTTTTAGTAGATGGTGTGGAACCCGTTACACAAATGCCGTCAGGTACTGCTCACATAACATTAGCTGAACAAGATAATAGTATCATTTTTGTTCCATCTGCCAATAACGAAGTAACACCTGAATATGTTGAGAAACATTTAGCACATCTTAATAAAGGTGACATCGTTCTTCTTCAACAAGAAATACCTAGTGAAACAGTTGAACATGTAATTGATTACTGTAAGGAAAATGAAATTACATCTATATTAAATCCAGCTCCTTTTAGAGAAGTTAGTGATAATGTTATTGAAAAAGCTGATTACTTAACTCCTAATGAAACAGAAAGTGACGGAATGTTTAAAGGAAATATGGATGAAGCGTTAGCAAAATATCCGAATAAATTGATTGTTACTTTAGGAGATAAAGGTGCAGTCTATCACGATGGTAACAAAAAGGTAGAAGTACCAGGTTATAAACGAGAAGTTAAAGATACTACTGGCGCAGGTGATACATTTAACGGTGCATTTGCAGTAGCGTTACAGAAAGAATTCAATCTAGAAAAAGCGTTAGATTTTGCAAACTTAGCAGCAAGTTATTCAGTAACAGGTATGGGTGCACAAGGTGGTATGCCTAAACTTTCAGAAATAGAGGGAGAATGGCATGTATAAAACAGGGATTTTAAACAGTGAAATATCTAAAGTATTAAGTGATCTTGGTCATACAGACAGAATAGTAATAGCAGATTGTGGTCTACCAATTCCAAAAGAAGTGAAGAAGATTGATTTAGCACTGTCTTTTGGTGTACCAAATTTTGAAAGCGTTTACGAAGAAGTGATGAAGCATATGTCGGTTCAAAAAATGATCGTTGCGGAAGAAATAAAAGAAGATAATGTTTCGCTTTTTGAAAAGATTACTCAATCTAATATTGATACAGAATATGTATCACATGAACGATTTAAAGAATTAACAAATGATACAGTCGCGATTATTAGAACTGGAGAAGCAACACCATTTGCAAATGTCATATTGGAAAGTGATGTTTTATTCTAAAGGAGGGTTACCATGTTACAGATGAAGAATATACATAAAGCTTTTGGACAAAATAAAGTATTAACTGGGGTAGATTTTATTTTAAAGGAAGCTTCTGTACATGCATTGATGGGAGAAAACGGGGCAGGTAAATCTACGTTAATGAAAATTTTAGTAGGTATACACGGCAAAGATGAGGGTCAGATAATATACAAAGATGAAAATATTGAATATAAAGATGCACAAATGGCTGAAGAAGCAGGCATAACTTTTATACACCAAGAATTAAATATTTGGTCAGAATTAACAGTGTTAGAAAATTTGTTTATTGGTAAAGAAATTAGAAATAAATTTGGAATCTTAAACGAGAGACAAATGAAGAAAGAAGCAATGAAAGTATTTGAAAAGTTAAACTTTAAAATACCACTTAAAAAAGTTGCAGGAAAATGTTCTATTGGTGAACAACAAATGATAGAAATTGCTAAAGCATTGATGACGAACGCTAAAATAATCGTTATGGATGAACCAACAGCTGCTTTAACGGATAAAGAAATTAATCAATTGTTTAAGCTCATTAAAAGCTTGCAAAAACAAGGCGTTGCATTTGTATATATTTCACATAGAATGGCAGAAATCTTTGAGATATCTGATGAGATAACTGTAATGAGAGATGGTAAAACAGTGTTATATAAAGAAACGAATGATACTAATTATGATGAGATAGTTAAATCAATGGTAGGTAGAGATTTAACAGAACAATTCCCGAAAAGAACTGTTTCACCTGGTAATATCATCATGGACGTTAAATCGTTAAATAATGATGAACATCAAATTAAAGATATATCATTTTCATTAAGAAAAGGAGAAATTCTTGGTGTTAGTGGACTAATGGGGGCTGGCAGAACTGAAATAATGCGAAGTTTATTCGGCATAGATAAAGGCAGTAAAGACATTACGATTAACGATAAAAAAGTTTCCATTAATTCACCTGAAGACGCTATGAAAAACGGAATTGGGCTTATTACTGAGAACAGAAAGGACGAAGGTCTGATATTAGATTTCTCTATTGAAGATAATATGGTTTTACCTTCTTTAGAAAGCTTTTCCAATAAAGGCTTTACGAAAGAAAAGTCTGTTCATATATTTGCTGATCAAATGAGTAAACGACTAAATATTAAAACAAATAGAAAAGCACTTGTTTCTTCACTTTCCGGTGGTAATCAACAGAAAGTAGTTTTAGCTAAATGGATTGGTACGGGTGCACAAGTTTTAATACTAGATGAACCGACTAGAGGTATTGATGTTGGAGCAAAGAGAGAAATTTATCAATTAATGAACGAATTAACTGAGCGCGGTGTTTCTATTATAATGATTTCTTCAGAATTACCAGAAGTTATCGGTATGAGTGATAGAGTCTTAGTTGTACAAGAAGGAGAAATAAAGGGACAAGTTGAAGCGGAACAAATTACAGAAGAAAATATTATGACATTGGCTACAGGAGGGGAATTAAATGCAACAGTTAACAGCTAAATCATCATTGTTAGAAAAAATTATACCATTTATAGGATTGATTCTTTTAGTGGTTGTTATAAGTGTTTTAAATACTGCATTTTTAGATTTATCGAATTTACTTAACTTATTGAGACAAGTATCTATTAACGGTTTAATTGCTTTTGGTATGACGTTTGTTATTTTGACAGGTGGTATAGATTTATCAGTAGGGTCTATATTAGCTTTATCAAGTGCATTTACAGCAATTTTAATTACGAGTGGTCTTGATCCAATTGTAGCTTTAATTGTTGGTGTATTAGGAGGATTTTTACTAGGGGTATTTAACGGTGTTTTGGTTACTTTCGGTAGCATGGCGCCATTTATTGCAACATTGGCAACTATGACAATTTTTAGAGGATTAACGTTAGTTATTACAGATGGTAATCCTATAACAGACTTAGGTGATAGTTATTTATTCCAATTGTTTGGTAAAGGTTATTTCTTTGGTATACCAGTACCGGCAGTAACGATGATTATCGTATTTATTGTATTGGCAATTATTCTACAGAAGACAACTTTTGGTAGACATACATATGCCATCGGGGGAAATGAAGTAGCTTCTAAAATTTCAGGAATCAAAGTTAATAAAGTAAAAATCTTAATTTATGGTATATCTGGTTTAATGTCAGCTTTAGCTGGAGCAATATTAACATCACGTCTAAATTCAGCTCAACCGACTGCTGGTACTTCATATGAACTAGATGCCATAGCAGCAGTAGTGTTAGGTGGAACGTCTTTAACAGGTGGTAAAGGGCGTATCGTTGGTACACTAATTGGTGTACTTATTATCGGCGTGTTGAATAACGGATTGAACTTATTAGGTGTATCTTCATTCTATCAACAAGTAGTAAAAGGTATTGTTATATTAATTGCTGTTCTTATAGATCGTAAAAAATAATTAACAAAGTGAGGGATAAATGATGAAGAAATTTTTAATACTTTTTCTTTCGTTGGTAGTGTTTTTATCAGCATGTTCGTTAGAATCTCCATTAAAAAAAGACAATGGTAGTAAAACGAATAAAAAGAAATCAGATATTACAATAGGGGTAAGTGTTTCGACTTTAAATAATCCATTTTTTGTTTCAATTAAAGAAGGACTTCAAAAAGAGGCTAAAAAGCAAGGTATGAATGTTAAAGTAGTAGATGCGAGGGATGATTCTGCTAAACAAACAAATGATATAGAAGACTTAGTTCAACAACAGGTTGATTATTTAGTTGTGAATCCAACTGATTCAAGTGCCATTTCTAGTGCAGTTCAATCTGCTAACAATGAAGGTATTCCAGTTATTACTTTAGATAGATCAGTTGATAAAGGTGATGTCGCTACATTTATTGCTTCGGATAATATAGAAGGCGGTAAGATGGGTGGCAAATTTATCTTAGATGAATTAGGTGAAAATGCTAAAGTCGCTGAATTAGAAGGTGTACCTGGCGCAAGTGCTACTAGAGAAAGAGGAAAAGGATTCCATGAAGTAGCAGATAAATCATTAGATGTTATCGCAAAGCAAAGCGCTAAATTTGATCGTGCAGAAGGGCTCAATGTCACTCAAAACATATTACAAGCTCATCCAGGTGTTAAAGCAATATTCTCTCATAACGATGAGATGGCTTTAGGAGCAATAGAAGCGGTAGGCGATAAAGATATACTCGTTGTAGGATTTGACGGAAATGAAGATGCGATGCAATCTATTAAAGAAGGTAAGTTAGATGCAACAATCGCTCAGCAACCTGAAAAAATGGGACAAGAATCAGTAAATTCAGTATTGAAACTGATGGAAGGTAAAAAAGTAGATAAAGAAATTAAAGTACCACTTAAACTCGAAAAATCTAAATAAATGTTTATTTTATGGTGAATAAGGTAAAAGACTAATGTAGTCTTTTACCTTAATTTATTTGAGAAAAAAACTTTTAGAATTTGCAACTTATTTATAATGATTCTAAATAAGTGTGTAAATAGCGTTGACAGATTAGAATGATTATAATATAATAGTTATTGTAATCAAAAGAGACCAAATAACAAACAAATCTTAGAGGAGTGTAATAAATGAATAACAATAAAGAAGTAATTGAAGTATTAAACAAACAAGTAGCAGAATGGACAGTACTTTTCACTAAACTACACAATTATCATTGGTATGTAAAAGGACCAAACTTCTTCTCACTACACGAAAAATTTGAAGAATTATACAATGAAGCAAGTGTATATATCGACGACATTGCTGAACGTATTTTAGCAATCGATGGTAATCCAATCGCTACTTTACAAGAAGCTTTAGAATGGTCAGAAGTTAAAGAAGCAGAGAAAAATCTATCAGCTAACCAAATGGTAGAACAATTATCAAAAGACTTCACAACTGTAATTGGACAATTAGAAGAAGGTATTCAATTAGCGGAAAAATTAGATGACGAAATGACAGGAGACATGTTATTAGGTATGGTAACAAGTCTTGAAAAACACAACTGGATGCTTAAATCATTCTTAGGATAATAAAATATAAATGAGGTAGTTTAATTAAATCTATCTCATTATCAAGCACCGGCTTATTGAGAATTCTCAATAAGCCGGTGCTTTTTTATTATTAAAGAATGTAGAATATTTGATGTATATAGTTTTGCTTGTTGACACGTTTGATGAGAAATGACAATAAGGGACCTGTTGTTGACACGTTTGATGAGAAATGACAATAAAGGTACTGTTATTGACACGTTTGGTAAGAAGTGACAATAAGGGACCTGAATATTGCAAGACGAGGTTCACGTGTAACATAGCGCCCTTGAATGTAACAACGTTATAAAAAAAAACCTGGGACATAAATAATTGTCCCAGACCCTCTTTTTGTATTGGCAGTAGCTGACTGGTATGAAAATGCGCTTATATCAAGCTTTTTTCATACCTAGTCATCCTTGCCGGGGTGGGACTACGAAATCTTTTTAATAAAATGAGATTTCTGTCCCACTCCCTACTAATATATTCTCTTTATTATTCAGCGATTTCTAAAGCAATTTCCATCATTTGAGTAAATGAATTTTGTCTTTCTTCTGCTGTTGTTGCTTCGTCTCTTAATAAGTGGTCACTAACTGTAAAGATACCTAGTGCTTTTTTACCGGCAGCAGCAGCATTTACGTATAAACCTGCTGATTCCATTTCAACACCTAAAATACCTAATCTTGCCCATTTACTTGTTACTTCTGTGTCTGCATTATAGAAAATATCACTTGAGAAGATATTACCTACATGAGTAGTTGCTCCAATTTCGTCTGCTTTATTTTTAGCGCTTGATACTAAACCGAAGTCAGCAATTGGTGCGAAGTAACCTGGTACGTTGAATTGGTCAACATAGCGAGAATTAGTAGATGCACCTTGTGCAATAATAATATCATATAAATTGATATTCTCTTGCATAGCACCGCATGATCCAATTCGGATAATCGTTTCTACATCAAAGAAATTATATAGTTCATAAGAATAAATACCGATTGAAGCGATACCCATACCTGAGCCCATAACCGATACTTCTTTTCCTTTATATGTACCTGTGTATCCTAACATATTTCTTACATCGTTGAATTGTTCAACATTTTCTAAAAAGTTTTCAGCAATAAATTTAGCACGTAATGGATCCCCAGGCATTAGTACAGTTTTTGCAATTTTTACACCATTTGGTTGAATATGCGGTGTCCCTTGTGTCATAACTATCTTCTCCTTTAAAAATAAAAGTTTTTTCAATTTAAAGATAACATTTGTTTCAATTTTTTGCGAATTTTTGTACGATTAAGTTGAAAGAAAGTGGTGAATGGAGATGGATTTACAAAAAAATAAAGACAGCATACGCGTAGCAAAACTATATTATGAAGATAGTTTAAGTCAAGAAGCAATAGCTCAAAAGCTTAATATCTCTAGACCAACTGTATCGAGATTATTGAATCACGCGAAAGAACATGGGTTTGTCAAAGTAACAATTGAAGATCCATATCAAGATGCTGAAAGTTTAGCTTCACTATTAAAAGCTAAATACCAATTGAAAGATTGTATTGTTGAACATGCATCGCATAATGATTATTTAAACGTACAAAGTGCTATTGGAAAGCGTACCGCGGAATATTTAAATACTATTGTTAAAGATGGAGATAATATTGGCATTAGTTGGGGTAAAACAATGTATCAAGTGTCTCAATTTTTACAGTCTACACATTTAAAGGATATTGGTGTAATACAACTTAAAGGTGGTATTAGTTTTTCTCATATAGACACAAGAAGCCATCAAATCCTTGAAAGGTTTGCACAAGCTTATAATGCGACACCTAGAGATTTGCCTCTACCAGTTATATTTGATGTGAAAGAAGTTAAGCAAATGGTAGAAAAAGATAGACACATCCAATCTATTTTAGAACAAGGAAGACAAGTTAATATCGCTTTGTTTACAGTAGGAACAGTTAGAGATTCTTCTTTATTATTTAAATTAGGATTTTTTAACGATGAAGAAAAAGAGAGAATTAAACACTCAGCTGTAGGAGATATTTGCTCACGCTTTTATAACGAGCAAGGGGAAGTTGCAGATCAAGCTATAAATGACCGAACGATAGGTATTGAATTAGATGCTCTAAAAGAAATAGAAAATTCTATTTTAGTAGCTGGAGGAGACCACAAAATTTCTGCTATACGTGGTGCTTTAGAAGGTCATTTAAGTAATATATTGATCACTGATCAATATACAGCACAAGCATTACTAGATTTATGAACAAAATTTCTTATATCATTTTACATTTGTTCAAAGCTTGTTTATAATATAGTTAAAGATAGAATATACGAGGAGGATTCACTATGACATTAGCAAAATATATCGATCACACAGCTTTAAAACCAGACACAACACTGGAACAAATTGATGCTTTATTAGAAGAAGCGAAAGAATATGGATTTAAATCTGTATGTATTAATCCAACACATGTTGCACATGCACGAAAAGCATTAGAAGGTACAGATGTATTAGTTTGTACAGTAATTGGGTTCCCTTTAGGGGCAACAACAAGTGAAGTGAAGGCTTTTGAAACAGAAGACGCTATTAAAAAAGGTGCACAAGAAGTAGACATGGTCATCAATATTGGTGCGCTTAAAGACGGTCGTGATGAAGAAGTTAAACGTGATATTGAAAGTGTTGTAGCAGCAGCAAATGGTGTAACAACTAAAGTAATTATTGAAACTTGTTTATTAACAGAAGATGAGAAAGTTAGAGCATGTGAATTAGCGCTTGCTGCAGGTGCAGATTTCGTTAAAACATCAACTGGATTCTCATCAGGTGGCGCAACTGCAGAAGATATCAAATTAATGAGAGAAACAGTTGGTCCTGATTTAGGCGTTAAAGCTTCAGGTGGTATCCGTTCATACGAAGATGTTAAGACGATGATTGATAATGGTGCAACTCGTATTGGTGCTTCAGCAGGTGTGAAAATATTAAAAGGTGAATCATCTGATTCAGATTATTAAAATTAAAGGTACGTTTATGTACCTTTAATCTTTTGAAATACAAGTAAGCGTATTCATAAACAGGAGGGTTTCATTATGAGAATGGTAGATGTTATAGCTAAGAAACGAGACGGGAAAGAATTAACGAAAGAAGAAATTGAATTTTTCATTAAAGGGTATACTGATGGAGAAATACCTGATTATCAAGCTTCAAGCTTTGCAATGGCGACATATTTCCAAGACATGACTGATAACGAACGTGCATATTTAACGATGGCAATGGTTGAATCAGGCGATCAAATTGATTTATCTGAAATTGAAGGCATTAAAGTGGATAAACATTCAACAGGTGGTGTGGGAGATACAACTACTTTAGTATTGGCTCCTTTAGTAGCTGCATTAGATATACCTGTAGCAAAAATGAGTGGCCGAGGATTAGGTCACACTGGCGGTACAATAGATAAATTAGAAGCGGTTGAAGGTTTCCATGTAGAAATATCAGAACAAGAATTTATTGATTTAGTAAATAGAGATAAAGTAGCTGTTATTGGTCAAACTGGAAACTTAACACCAGCAGATAAAAAGCTTTATGGTCTACGTGATGTTACTGGAACAGTTAACTCTATCCCACTTATTGCGTCATCTATAATGAGTAAGAAAATTGCAGCTGGAGCAGATGCGATTGTTTTAGATGTGAAGACGGGTGCTGGTGCGTTTATGAAAACGCTAGAAGACTCAGAATTATTAGCGCATGCAATGGTGAAAATAGGGAATAATGTAGGGCGAAATACTATGGCTATTATTTCTGATATGAGTCAACCATTAGGAAGAGCAATTGGCAATGGACTTGAAGTGAAAGAAGCAATAGAAACGTTAAGAGGTGAAGGACCTGAAGATTTAACAGAACTTGTATTAACTTTAGGATCTCAAATGGTTGTATTAGCTAAAAAAGCTGAGAATTTAGATGAGGCACGAGAAAAATTACAAGAAGTTATCCAAAACGGTAAAGCACTTGAGAAGTTTAAAGTATTCCTTGAAAACCAAGGCGGAGATGGTTCGGTAGTTGATGATGTTTCTAAATTACCTCAAGCTCAACATACATTTGAAGTAAAGGCGAAAAAATCTGGATATGTATCTAACATTGTAGCTGATGAGATTGGTGTTGCTTCAATGCTTTTAGGGGCAGGAAGAGCTACAAAAGATGATATAATTGACTTAGCCGTTGGTTTAGTATTAAATAAAAAAGTTGGAGATAAAGTTGAAGAAGGAGAATCACTTGTAACAATCTATGCAAATCAAGAAGATATTAAAGATGTTGAAGAGAAAATTTTAAATAACATTGATATTTCTGATGAACAAGTGAAGCCGACTTTAATCCATAAAGTGATTACAGATTAGGAGTGTGTCAAATGACAAACCGATTTAAACGTATTCATTTAATTGTAATGGATTCAGTAGGAATAGGCGAAGCACCAGACGCTAAAGATTTTGGTGACGAAGGTTCACATACATTAAAGCATACGCTAGAAGGTTTCAAAGAATCCTTACCAAACCTAGAAAAATTAGGACTTGGAAATATAGAATCTTTACCAGTTATCAATAATGTAGAAAAACCTGAAGCATTTTATACAAAATTAAGTGAAGCGTCTGTAGGAAAAGATACAATGACAGGACATTGGGAAATCATGGGATTAAATATTGATAAACCATTCAAAGTATATCCTGAAGGTTTCCCTGAAGAACTTGTTAAAGAAATAGAAGATTTAACAGGTAGAAAAGTTGTGGCAAATAAACCAGCATCAGGTACTGAAATTATAGAAGAATACGGTAAACATCAAATGGAAACAGGCGATTTAATCGTTTATACGTCAGCAGACCCAGTATTACAGATTGCTGCACACGAAGATATCATTCCATTAGAGGAATTATATGATATTTGTGAAAAAGTTAGAGAACTAACTAAAGACCCTAAATATTTAATCGGGCGTATTATTGCACGACCATATCTAGGAGAACCAGGTAATTTCACAAGAACATCTAATAGACACGATTATGCATTGAAACCATTTGGTAAAACTGTCATGAACACGCTAAAAGATGCAGATTACGATGTAATTGCAATTGGTAAAATTAATGATATTTATGACGGAGAAGGTGTAACAAAAGCAATACGTACGAAAGATAATATGGACGGCATGGACCAACTTCTTAAAGTTGTAGATACAGACTTTACAGGAATTAGTTTCTTAAATTTAGTTGATTTTGATGCGTTATATGGCCATAGAAGAGATAAAGAAGGTTACGCTCAAGCAATTAAAGATTTCGATAATCGTTTAGGTGAATTGTTAGAAAATGTTCGCGAAGATGATTTAGTTATTATTACAGCAGATCACGGTAATGATCCAACAGCTGATGGTACTGACCATACTCGTGAATATGTTCCATTATTAATGTTTAGCCCAAGCATTACGGAATACCACGAACTTTCAGGGGATACAACGTTTAGTTCAATTGGTGCAACAATTGCAGATAACTTTAATGTAGAATTACCGCAGTTCGGTAAGAGCTATTTAAGTGAAATGGGGATTAAATAATGAACGCAGTAAGACGTATTTTTGGTCTTGCATTTAGTTTTGCAGGCCTTATGCATTTTATGAGATCAGAAGGTTTTGAAGCTATTGTACCTAATTTCTTACCCTTTAAAAAAGGAATTGTATGGATTTCAGGCGTGATGGAAATTATTTTCGGTATTTTATTACTCGTTAGAAAACCAAGTAGTATGACTAAGAAATTAATTGAATGGTTCTTAGTTGCTGTATTTCCAGCAAACGTATATATGGCACAAAAAAATATACCGTTAAATGGGAAACAATTACCTACATGGGCTTTATGGGGTAGATTACCATTACAATATGTACTTATTAAAATCGTTAGAAAAATGTAATTAAAAAGGAGTGAAACAGAGATTTTTTGAAAAATTAAATCTCCGTTTCACTCCTTTTTTCTATTTTAAACATAATAGTGTATTTTATTAATCTTCTTTAAATATTACATTCCATCCATCTTTTTTCGATAAGAATTCAGTTGCAAGTCGTTGGGCACCTTCTAATGAGTGGCTTGCTGCCCAACCACATTGTACTTCATTACATGCTGGAACTTCTGTAGCTTGCTCAACATCTTTTAACGTTTTTTCTATAATATTTAAGACATCATCATAATCGTCATGATTTATAAATGAAGCGTAAAAGCCTGTTTGACAACCCATTGGGCTTACATCTACAACATTATCAGTATGGTTTCTAATGTTTTCAGCCATTAAATGTTCTAAAGAGTGTAAAGCGGGCATTTCCATATGTTCTTTATTTGGTTGTTTAAAACGAATATCATATTTGTGAATAACATCTCCATTTAAACCTTCTTTAATTCCCGCAAGTCTTACAAATGGTGCATCTACTTTAGTGTGATCTAAATTAAAACTTTCTACATTCATCTTTGTCATGAAGATTCCTCCTTTGATTTCGGCATCATTATATCAAGTAAATTTTGAAAAAACAATAAATTCAGATTTCAATTACTTTCTTTATGTGTTACTTTATAAGATAATAAAATAAATTATTCTGAAAATGGAGTGATGTGTATGGAGAGATTAAGAGTCGTCCCATACGATAGTATATGGCAACATCTTTTTTTAGAAGAAAAGAAATATTTACAATCGTTATTAAAAGAACATAGCATAAATATAGAACACATTGGATCTACAGCTATCCCAGGGTTATCAGCTAAACCTATCATTGATATTTTAATGGTGGTAAAAGATAGTGAAACGATAGATGATTATACAAAGGAATTATCTGCACTAGGTTACGAGTCTAAAGGTGAACGAGGCGTTATTGGAAATCGTTATTTTAAAAAATATAATCATAACGGTGATGTCTCTCATCATTTACATATCTATGATGAAGACAGCCCACACATATTGAGACTTATTTCTTTTAGAGATTATTTGAGAACATTTAACGGCGAGAGAGAACGATATAGTCGCCTTAAACATGACTTATCTATAGATTTTCCAGCGGATAGTGTAGAGTATTATCAAGGTAAAGATAGTATGATTAAAGAATTTGAGAAAAAGGCTGAAAAATGGTACTTAAACTCAAATGATGCGCTCGCAAAACATTGACATATCCGAGTGTTAAAGTTAGAATTAAAACAATTTCATACGTATTATCAAGAGTGACTGAGGGAAAGGCCCTTTGACGTCCAGCAACCTCCCTACATGGAAAGGTGCCAAATCCTGCAGTGTTCAACTGAGAGATAAAATTTCGATTGGCGCATTTCCTAACTAAGGAGTGCGCTTTTATATTGGAAAGGTTGTATAGTGAATGAGCAATTTATCGCAAAATATTTTAAATTATATTGAACAAAATAAACACTTATATTTGTCTATGAGCCATCAAATACACGAACGTCCAGAACTAGGTAATGAAGAAGTTTTTGCTTCAAGATTGTTAAGTGATCAACTGAAAAATCATCATTTTAAGATAGAGAAAAATATAGCAAAGCATCCGACTGGATTTATAGCTACATATGACACGAAAATAGAAGGTCCAACGATATGTTTTTTAGCGGAATATGATGCATTGCCAGGCTTAGGGCATGCATGTGGGCACAATATAATCGGTACTTCGAGCGTTTTAGCAGGTATTAGTTTATCAAAAGTTATTGACCAAGTGGGCGGTAAAATAGTCGTGCTTGGTTGTCCAGCAGAAGAAGGCGGGGTTAATGGTAGCGCTAAAGCTAGTTATGTTAAAGCGGGTATTATAGACGATTTAGACATTGCACTTATGGTACACCCTGGCCATGAGACGTATGTCACAGTGCCATCATTAGCAGTAGATGTATTCGACGTAAAGTTTTATGGAAGGAGTGCTCACGCGTCTGAGAATGCTTTTGAAGCGATTAATGCTTTAGACGCTATGTTGTCCTTCTTTAACGGTGTAAGTATGTTGAGACAACAAATTAAGAAAACAGATAAAGTGCATGGTGTAATATTAAATGGAGGTGAAGCGGCAAATATTATTCCTGATTTTACACATGCAAGATTTTATACTAGAGCAACCTCACGTAAACATTTAGATGAACTGACTGATAGAGTTCGAAAAATCGCTGAAGGAGCTGCATTGCAAACTGGTTGTAAGTCAGAAGTAAGACCAATACAAAATGGTGTAAATGAATTTGTTATTAATAAACCTTTAGATGAATTGTTTAGAAAACATGCAGAATCTTTAGGAGAAGATGTTATAGAAGATGATTTTGGTTTTGGATCAACAGATACGGGGAATGTAAGTCATATCATACCTACTATACATCCACATATTAAAATCGGACCATCTAATTTAGTTGGTCATACGAAAGAATTTTGCCAAGCTGCAGCAAGTACAATGGGAGATAAAGCATTGATAAGCGGTGCTAAAATATTAGCATCGATGGGATTAGAATTAATAGAGAACGTACCCCTTAGAAATGAGATTATCGAGCATCATCAAACATTAAGGGAGAACTTATTATGACAAAAGCCTATCATAAACCTTTATTATTAACACTTAAAGATTTATATGAAGATAATATTATCTATAATTCGAGGCCATCCTATGAAGATAATCCTTGGTTAAAAGCCGAAGAAGATCAATCTAATTTTTTAACAGCTAGAGAATTGGTTATTAGTAAAATGCCAATGATTATTCATGAAGCATGTTTAACAAAAAGGATAGAAGATTTGTTAAATCTAGTTGGAGAAAAAGTGCCAGACAATATACATCGTTTTAAAGATAAAGAAAGTTACGAACAACTGATACAGCAATTAACAAATAAACGTAATAAAATATTCTTTCAATATATTCATGGAGAACATTTATGTGATAAGGACGATTATGCTATATATAAACCAAAGTTTATAGACTTAAATAATAAATCGAAATTATCACAGTGGACTAAAGGAAAGTATTTACCTAGACGTGAATGTGTTAGTGTTAAAGAATATGAAGAAGAAATTAAAAATTGGGAACTACCTCTTGTATTAAAGCCGGGAGATGAATTACCGACAGCAGGTGGGTATGGGGTTATGATATGTTATACTGAAGATGATCTAAAGAAAGCAAATCAAAGAATTAAAGAAGCTACTGAAACAGAACATATTATTATAGAACAATTTATCGAAGAGGTAGACAATTATTGTGTACAATATGTATATAGTGAAGATACTGGTATCCAATATATAGGGGCAGTTAAACAATTAACAGATGACTACGGATTTTATAATGGTAATGTTAATTCAGACGAAGTACCACAAAGCGTTATAGATGCAGGATATGAAATTATGCAAAATGGTGTTGATTATGGTTATAAAGGTGTTTCAGGCTTTGATTTACTGATAGATAAAGAAGGAAAAATATATGCCATAGATTTAAACTTTAGACAAAATGGTTCAACGAGTATGCTTTTACTTAAAAATAGATTAAAAGATGGTTTTCATAAATTTTTAAGTTACCATGCAAAAGGAGATAACGAACACTTTTATAAAGTGATTGAAAAATATGTTGAAGATGGCCATCTTTATCCACTCTCATTCTTCGATGGGGATTGGTTTGGAAAGAATAAAGTAAATGCAAGATTTGCTGGCATATGGCATGCTGAAACAGAATCTAAAGCACTTCAATTAGAACAAAAATTCCTTTCTGAACTCTACGATGAATAGCGTTTAAAATAATTATGGAAATTAAAGCAAATTTTCATTGACTTATAGCTTTTAAATATACTATATTTTATTGGTATTAAATATAAAGAAGAGGGTGGTATAACAATGGCTATCCAGGATATGTCTATGTTCAAACAAATATTAACGAAAGAAAAATTTTACGTTGTTCTAACAGATAAAAGAATTTTAAGAGATGCAGATACAAATACTCGTTTAATTTGGTCAAAACAAGAATACGCAGAAAAGTATTTAAAAGAAACTAACATTACAACATACGAAAAAGTGATGGAATTAGATCTAGACCGCTTTGTAACTTATGAAATGGACGATATATTAGACGAAGGTGACCGATTCATAGTAGACCGTTATGAAGAATTTTCAGGTACAGAAGTCGAAGCGATAAGATTTATCGAACAAATCATGAGTGAGTTAGATGATATTCGTATTGAAGAATTTGCTGAAGATATTTGCAATGAAGACTACGTATACGGGTTAACAGTAAAAGGGCAAAAGCAATTTATTATCGTTTCAGAAGAAGACAGCAGCTTACCAAATATGATGACAGTATGGAGTACAAGAAAACTTGTAGAAAAAGTACACCGCAATGATTTTGAGGAATATGACATCATCGAAGTAGAAACTGAAGTATTTGAAGAATGGCTAGAAGATTTAAAACAAGATAATATTGCATTAGGTGTGAACTTAAAACCGGGAATGATTGGTACAGTTACAGATCCTAAAGTAGTATTAAACGCGATGCCTTGTTAAGGGAATAAAATATTAATTTTAGACTTTTGCTAAATAGCAAAAGTCTTTTTTTATGCCTTGAATAAGTTGGTAATAATTAAATTAAATAAATTAAAGCATTGTTGTAAAAGAGCTTTAATTAGATTAAAATGTAAAATAATGTAAAATAAGTTTAAGATTGAAATAGTAGAAAATTATGCCACTAAAGAGCTTCTACATAAGGTGATAATAATGTTTAAATATATGAAATTACGCATATTAAGGTTACAACTATTTATAGCATTTATCCTTTTAACGATAATTGCTCTATTGCATTTATACAATGCTTATCAAACTTATGGTATCTATGTACTATTAGAAAACACACCATATACACGATCTTTATTATTTGATGGGTTTAGTGCTTTACAAACGGTTTATCTATTGATTATGCCTTTAGCTGTATCCATAGGTGTAAGTGATATTTTTATACAAGATCGTAAGCAACATTTATTACATCATGCTTATATGTATCATGTGAATAAGTCAGTAGATATAAAGGTGATTTTATACTCAAGTATTATTGCTTCGCTTCTTGTAATAATCCCTTTATTAATGAATCTTATAGGTGAATTTTTAATATTACCTAATATATCGCCAGAAAGATATACTAATAATCTAATAGGAATTCATAGCTCAAATACATTAAGTGTACCTTTATACTATACAATGCCATTATTATATATCTTATTATATATTTTATTGGCTGGTATTTGGGGGGCAATAATGAATATATTTGGGATAACTCTTTCTATATATACGAATAATAGAATTTTGGCAATGATTGGTCCATTTATTTTTCAAATTTTATTGATTATATTAACAAATTTATCATATAAACCATATGTAGTTCCTCCAATATATTTCTTAACGGGACGAACGGAATTCATGTATTTCGAATTTTTACCGATTGTCTTGACTTTCATATTGTTTATCAGTTTATCAATTTATTTCTATATAAGAGGTATGCGCAAATATGAACTTGATTAAATATCGATTTACATCATTGATTAATACAAAATTTCTAGCGTGGCATATTTTATTCTTTGGATTAATGATTATCTATCAGAAGGGAAACGTCGGGTATTTTCCTTCTGATGATTTTCAATTTACAAATTTATTATTAAGTAAGTTTACGCTTACTTATGTTGTTCTACCAATATTAACCATTATGACGATTGTGTTTTACCGAAATGAACTTGTTCATAAAGTGTTTATTGGATATAGAAATTATTTAAAGATAGATGTGTTGTTATATGTCGGTTTTATATCTTTGCTAATAAGTATCGAAATGATGTTGGCAAGTATGGTTGCTATGAACTTTCAACTTCAATTTAATATAGTGTTTATTGTAACAGCTTGCTTGATGATAGTAGGGAATTTTACGATTTCATTATTGTCACTTACTTTATATTTAAGGTTTTTTAATCGTGCAATATCATTATTACTTGTAAATGTGCTTGTGCTTTTAGATTTTGTCATAATGCAAAGTGGAAAATGGAATTTGTTAATTCTTGATTCAAAGAAATTATTTTCAATTTCTTGGTCGTGGATGATATATCAATTGTTATTTATAGTGTTTGTCTATTTAATTGTTGAATGGACTATTATGAAAAAGGAAATAATGTGATGAATATTCTAAAATTTACTGTTGGTATTATACAAAGTTTATGGAAAACGTTCATGATTATAAACGGAATATTTATTTTGGTACTAATGCTATTCAGACCATATTTAAGAGATGGTTTATGGAATTTTATTTTTCGTGGTAATAATGAAGCTGAGTTAAGTGTGCATTTATATAGGATACCTGGGTTGTACATAATGATTATGTTTCTTGCCATATTTTTCATTTATCGCTTTATACATGTTCTTTATCAATATTACATTGTAGAGTGGCAAATGCTATTAAATATTAAGGGAAGATGGATGGTTCTTATCATCATATCATTCATTATGAGTTTAATTTATATTCTAGGTATATGGTTTACCATTTCTGCTATTGACGGAGAATTTTCGCATAATGTAACTCACTTATTGAACTTAATAATAAGTGTTTATTTCTTAATGATTGTATTTATTTGGAGTTACATTGCTTATAAATTTTATATAAGCTTTTTAATATCGTTGATGTGGATTATCGCCACAACAAGATTTGATTTAGATTTTAACATTTTAAATACATCTTTATTTTCAAGAATACAAGGCGTTTCTTACACAAATTTTATATGTTGTGTGCTATCTATTGTTGTGGTGAATATGTTATTGGTCTTTGAATTAGGACGTGATCATCACATGAAATTTCAAAGAGGTGATGATGAAGTATGATTAAATTAATAGATGTATCAAAAGAACACCAACGCAATCAATTGCTTAAAAATATTAATTTAGAAATTGAGCGTGGAAAAGTTTATGGATTTAAAGGACGTAATGGTTCTGGTAAGACAATGCTTTTAAGGGCGATATTAGGATTGATTAAAGTTGATGGGCAAGTAATGATTAATAATGAACCGCTTAAATTTGGCTCAAAATACCCTCTTAAAGTCGGTGTATTTATAGAAAAACCAAGCATTATAACTGAATTTACGGCTTTAAAAAATCTTAAATTAGTAGCTGCATTAAAAGGAATAACAGATATCAATGAAATGACTAAATATTTAGTAGAACTTGGATTAGATTATAAAGATAAAAGAAAAGTTCGAAAATATTCATTAGGGATGAAACAGAAAGTTGGCATTGCTCAAACTTTAATGGGTGATCCTGAATTAATTGTTTTAGATGAACCTACCAATGCTTTGGATAGGAAGAGTATTGAGAAACTTGTTCAAATCCTTGAAAAATTAAAACAGCAAGGATGTACAATACTGATTGCTTCACATCAATTTGAAGACATAGAAAGTGTTGTAGATAAGGTTGTTCATATAGAAGCAGGTGCATTAGAATGAAAAATAAAGTAATTCTATTATCTTCTTTAATTGTATTTGTAGTTCTCGTTATATTAGGATTCATTCAGTATCGTAAAGTAAACGCAGAATTTCAAGATTATGAATTTAAGGAAGAGAAAATTAAACTTAATCAAACGCATAATATAACTTTTGGAACAATGAAATTTAGTAATTTGAGTTATAAAGTTAAAGATAAAGAGATATTTTTAAGTGCTGATATCAAAGTAGTTAAAAAGGATGACTATCCAGATAAATATTATAATAATATTTATGCAAGTTTATTTTTACGTGTTAATGATGAAATCTTACAACAGTCTGATGAATTTAAAACGAAAAAAGGTAAAAGACTTGTGCCGGATAGACCATACTTTGATAAGCATAATGTTTATGAGGGACACGTTACATTTAGATATACACCAATAGATCCTTATGGAGAACATGATTTAGAGCTTGCTTACCTCGACCGTAATGGTCATAAGTTAAAGAAATTATATTTACCGATTCGTGTTGACGGTGGGAAGATAGTTTGATACATTATTACTAACTACTTAGGTAGTTACTACATCCCAACGTAGTAAAATAATTTTTCCATTAAAATAACCCTTAAGAGAAAAATCTTTTTCTCTTAAGGGTTATTTCGTCTTCTATATTTTCTTCGAACTTGCTTATATATAAATTCACAAGAACGTCGTGCCAAATGTAATCTTTCATCATTTTAATTTGCGTGCTATCTCGACTGATATACGCACGCATATCATCATCTGGTGTTTGACCGTAAATCATATATTGATTATCGATGATTACGATAAATGGTTTAAGGGTCAATGAGCTTTGAACATAATTGGTATATCTGTGATTGATTAAATCGTGTCCTGGTTTATCTACTTGAAAAGTCATTCCTTGGATATGAATATCTTTATGCGCATTTTTGTCTATGACTTCATATATATCTGGCCAAATAGAAACAGTTATTTGCTTTTTTGCAGTTTTAACCGCTTCTGAAATATTACTATATATGTTTGATGAGTTTGTTAAAACTTCTATTTGTATGGCGTCATTTTGATTTGCGATATTTAATTTATCCATTTCTTCTTCTAATTGAATCAATGCATTATTTTGTTTCTTCTCAAATAATTCTACTGTTTGTTTAGGTGAAATAGCATAATAAAACTTTTTTTGATTTTGTAAATTATAGTATACAAGTCCTTGTTCTTCTAATTTATTTAATGATTCATAAATTTTTGAATTGGGTACGCTTGATAGTTCGCTTAATTTGTATGCAGTGATACCTGGGTTTTGTACTAAATAAATATAAGCTTTTGATCCATATTCACTTAAACCAAATTGCTTTAATAAATCTATCATTTTATTCATGCTGATCATCCTTTAACTTTAAGTTACCTTGACTCCAAATAAAGGGAGTATGTCATAGGCTTGGTATTCCGAAACAGTAGCGCCCTTTAAATCTGTAGGCTGTATTACAAGTTCTTCTATTTCATTTGATGATAAATCAACGCCATTTAAAGATGTTTCTACTACTTCTAATGAAGTTAAACTACAATCTTTAATTTCAAGAGCTTTTTGCTTACAGAATGATATGTAAGTTTCAGACATTTGATTATCATTAAATAAAACGTGGTCAAATTGGCAATTAACAAATTGGCTCATCTTTAACTGACAATTTGAAAATTGGACATGTTTAAGTGTTAAGTCAGTAAATGTCGCACCAATCATACGGCAATCTTTAAATTGTATTCTATTTAATGAAGCGTCTTCAAACTGGCAATTTGATAAGTCACAGCCATGAAACACAAGGTCAAGCCCATGTATTTTTGTAAAATCAATAGATTCAAACGTACATTGGTTAAAATATAGTGTATCCATTTGCGTTGTGTCTTCATCGAATTCAATATGCGCTTTGTTAAAATATAAATCATAGGAAGATTGTAATAGTGTATAGTGTTCTTCAGGTTCATATTCAAATTCTTTCTTTATTTTTGGTTGAATAATTTTCATGAATGTACTCCTTATTATAATATGCGTTTGTACCTTAATAATATAACGACATAAATTATTATTCATTATACTATAAATAT
>X87_Garden_Dormouse__coassemble_71_pt1 | contig 24605 bp, 19 predicted proteins | sample X87_Garden_Dormouse__metabat2_low_PE_004 | metagenome-assembled genome bin X87_Garden_Dormouse | reverse complement strand
CAAAATAATTTTACAATATTAGTTTCCCATGACAAAAGTAATTATGAATGATATGATGATATTAATTAAGCATTTTAATCTACGTGTTACTGATAAGCAGGCATGAGTAGATATGATAGTGATTAACAGATATTAGGAGTTTCCTAACCTGTTTATTTCTTCATCTCTACTTATGCCTCTTTTTATGGAATAAAATGCTTAAAAATAAGTAACTAAACAATAGGGGGATTTAGTTTTATGAAGAAAATTGCAATTGCATGTTTATCGATTCTCATTACCTTTACTGTAACAACAGCTTACAGCAATATAAGTAACGAGAACATTGTCCACGCAACAGAGAATGATAACAGCAAACCAAAAATTAACCAGTTTGCTAACTTGTTAGATTTATCTGCAAATCCAACAAAAGAAACTAATGGGGTATACGAAACAAACAAATACAATCACTTTTCTGATTTAGGTGCTTGGCATGGTTATTACTTACCTGATAAAAATAATAAAAAATTATTAGGTGGATTTGCGGGTCCTTTAATAGTCGCTGAAGAATATCCAGTAAATCTTTCAGATTCAATAAATCGCATTAAAATTAAAAATAATAAAACAAATGAATCATATGATCTTAGTAAAAGTAATTATATTGATTTATCATCATATCCCGGTCACTTACATCAAAAATATGAGTTAGATGACTTCACATTAGATTTATCATTAATTTTTGTAAGTAATCGTACTGCCTTAATAAAAACCAATATTGAAAATACTAGTGAAAACAATTTGGAATTAGATGTTTCTTGGGAAGGAAGAATTTTTGACCAAGTTAAAGACGAAGATAAAAATATCAAAATGGGTACAAGTCTTAAGAAAAAGAAAAATGCTATAGAAGTGAACTTTGATAAAGTAAGAGAAGATTCTAATTATCTTTCAACAGATCAAGTGAAGTATTATATCTCTCATGACCAAGATATCAAGACAGATATTAATAAATTAAATTATAATTCTAAATTAACAGATCCTATAAAGATTAAACCAAACGAAACGTATAATACTAATACGACAGAAACTTATACTTTTACTGATGATGAATTTTCTAAAGAAAAAGATAAATTATCTAAATTTAGTAAAAATACTAACCATTACTTCGAAAAAAATAAAAAAAGATGGCAAGCTTATCTTGATAAAACCTTCGATAATGACAATGTAGATAAAAATCCTGAGTATAAAAATTCAACTGTAAAATCAATGGAAACACTGATGACAAACTGGCAAAGTCCTGCTGGAGCGATTAAACATGATGGCATAGTACCTTCAATGTCATATAAATGGTTTATGGGAATGTGGGGGTGGGATTCTTGGAAAGCCGATGTTGCATTGGCTAAATTTAATCCTGAATTAGCTAAAAATAATATGCGTGCTTTATTTGATTACCAAATAAGCGCCAAAGATGATGTTCGTCCACAAGACAAAGGTGCCATCATTGATGCAGTATTTTATAATTTAGACTCTTCACGTGGCGGAGATGGAATAAACTGGAATGAAAGAAACTCTAAACCACCTTTAGCTGCATGGTCTGTCTGGAATATTTATAAAGAAACTAATGACAAAGAATGGCTTAAAGAAATGTATCCAAAATTAATGGATTATCATAAATGGTGGTACACTAATCGAGATCATGATGGCAATGGTGTTGCAGAGTATGGAAGCATGGTAAGTGATGCAAATTACAAAAAGAACGACAAAGGAAAAACAATCAAAGATAAACATGGGAAACCCGTACTAGATGATAAAGCAGTAATTGAAGCTGCAGCCTGGGAAAGCGGAATGGATAATGCCACTCGATTTGATATAGAAGGTAGCGGCAAAAAAGATAAAGGTGTTAAAGTTCTTGAAAATAAAAAAGACAATGAAACAATAGGTTATTCAATTAATCAAGAATCTGTAGATTTAAATGCTTATCTTTATTCTGAAAAATATTTCCTAAAATATATGGCTAAAGAGCTAGGCATAGAGAAAGATCAAAAAACTTTAGCTAAAGATTCAAAGAAATTAAAAGATTATATACAAAAAAATATGTATGATGACAAAACAGGATTCTTTTATGATTTACAAATAAATAAAGATGGGACTCAAAAGAAATTGTTAGTAAACAGAGGCAAAGGGACTGAAGGATGGATTCCTTTATGGGCATCTTTAGCTACTGATGAGCAAGCAGAAAATGTTAAAGATAATATGATGGATGAAGAAAAGTTCAATACGTACATGCCCTTCCCAACAGCTTCAAAAGACAACAAAAAATTTAGTCCTGACGAATATTGGAGAGGTCCAGTATGGCTAGATCAAGCATTATTTGGGGTGGAAGCATTACAAAATTATGGATATGAAAAAGAAGCAACAGAACAAACTAAAAAGTTATTCAATAATGCTGAAGGATTAATGGGAAATGGTCCTATTCATGAAAATTATAACTCTTTAAATGGAAAAGGAATCAGTACTAAAAACTTTAGTTGGTCAGCTGCAACATATTATTTATTATATGAAAACAATATATTAGATAAAGATACAACTACTCATAATAGTCAGTAATAAATTTTAATTAACCAAAAACCCTCCAACCCGCTTCTATTTCCAGCGGTTGGAGGGTTTATTTTAAATCAAATTTGTACCTACTCTATTCTATTTCTATTTCAAATCTGGCCAATATCCTTTGTTTGCTTCTATCAGATCATCTAATATATCTTTAGCAACTTTAGCGCTTGGTATTGTTCGCGATAAAGTAAGTGCTTGCCATAATTTTTGATAAGATTGTTCTTCGTATGCTTCTACTGTAAGTTTTTCTACGCCTACTTGTTGTTCCATTAAACTTTTCTGGAATCTAGGAATCTCACCTACTGATAATGGTTCTGGTCCTTCGCTACCCACTAAACATGGTATTTCAACCATTGCTGTAGGTTCAAAGTTTGATATTGCGCCTTTATTCTCAACAATCATTAACATTCTTTCTTTCGTATTGAATGCGATTGCTCTAGCTAAATCAACGATGTAAGACGCATGTTCATCTATCGTTAATTCTGTTCCTTCTGCTGTACCTTTATTGATGATATTTTCACATTCTGTAAATACAAATTTTTCTCTTCCTGCCATCACTTCATTTGCTCTTGTATATTCTTTATTTGAATGTGCTACTTCGTAATCTGGGTATAAATAATATTTTAAGTAAGTATTTGGCAATGTATCTTTATCTATTGCTTGTACGTCTCGTGCTTTTTTAAATGTATCGCTCCAACTTGCTTCTTTTTCCATATCGCTACCTGTATCAGTTGCATAACCATGTTGTTCTACATGTTTAATAATTTCAGGCATCAAGTCTTTACCTGATTTATCTCTTATATCTGTCCACCAACCAAAATGATTTAAACCATAATATTTTACGACCATTTCTTTTCTTGAAGATAATCCTATATTACTAGCCATTAACTCTTCAATTCCGATAGGCATATCACATATATTTAATATTTTAGAGTTAGGTCGTAATTTACGTGTTGCTTCAGCAACAATTGCAGCGGGATTTGAATAGTTAAGCATCCATGCATCTGGTGAATATTTTTCCATATAGTCGATAATTTCTAAGACGCCTGTTATTGAGCGCATACCATAAGCTATTCCGCCTGGCCCACAAGTTTCTTGTCCTACTACGCCATGTCTTAATGGAATCTTTTCATCTTGCTCTCTCATCGCATACTTACCTACACGTATATGTGCCATTACAAAATCAACGTTTTCAAAAGCTACTTTTGGATCTGTGCTCGCTAATAATTTTACTTCTGGAGCGCGTTCTTTAAGTAGTATTTCACAGGCATCTGCTATCGTTTGTTGTCTTTCCCCATCATTATCATATAATTTGATTGTATCAATTGGAAAATCCTCTAAATGATCTAACAACATAAGTATGATTCCAGGCGTAAATGTACTACCGCCACCTGCTATTGATATATTAAACTTTTTCATCATAACAACCTCCATTTATTTTTATATCATTGTTTCAAATGAATCTCTGATTTGAGGAACGCTTAAACCGACAATTACTTGTACGTTAGTACCGCTCTTAGCTACGCCGTGAGCCATTTGGTTATGTGTGAAATAATCATTATCTTTCACAAGACTTGGATCATTAACAGTCACCCTTAACCTTGTGGCACAATTCGTAACATCTTTAATGTTATCTTTTCCACCTAAACCTTCTAAATAATAAATTGCTTTTGTATCATATTCTGATGCGTCACTTGGAACATTATCACCATTTCCTTGTTTCGCTTTATAATCTTCTTTCGTATATAATTTAGCATCTCCATCTTCCGGAACACGTCCAGGTAATGGTACGTTGAATTTTTCAATAATAAACTTAAATACGAAGAAGTAAATGACTACAAAAATAATACCAATTATAAATTGGGCAATATACGTATTGCCGTGACTTGAGAATAACGGTATCCAGTTTATGGCCGCGATTTCAATAGCACCTCCGCCTTGAATACCAACTACTCCAAATAAATACATGATTGTTACCATTGTTGCACCTAACAATGCATGAATTAAGAATAAGTACGGTGCAATAAATAAGAATGTGAACTCTAGTGGTTCAGTTATACCTGCAAATACAGCTGTTAATCCTGCTGGTAATACTAATGCTAAAACTTTTTTCTTGTTTTCTTTTGGTGTCGAAGCATACATCGCTAATGCAATACCTAAACAACCGAACATTTTAATGTTTCCTTGTAATAAGAAGCCGTATGGATAAGCTTCTTTTAACGATTTTGCTGAGCTAGAGAAGTCAGATAAATGCTTTATCCAATAAGGTTTTAATCCCCCATCTACTACAGCTGGGCCGTATTCAAATGGTGTATAAATAAAATGATGCAGGCCTGTAGGTATTAAAATTCTTTCTAAGAAATGGAACAACCATACACCTACAAATCCTGATTTCACCATGACGCCTTGTAATGAAGCAATACCGTCTTGAACAGTTGGCCAAACAGTACAAACAATAAATGCTAGTGGAATCATAACGAAGAATCCTATCATTACAACAAAAGGTAACCCTTGGAATATACCGACCATTTCCGGTAATTTTTTATCGTAAAAACGGTTATGTATCCAAATAACAATTGCTGAAATAAAAATTGCTCCGATAATACTTGTATCTAAAGTTGGTATTCCAGCTATTTCTTTAACACCTGTTAAATTCTCAACGCCTTTAGATAAATCGACACCGAATGTCTTTGGCCATAACGTTAAAATCGCATTAATGTAATTATTGAATACTAAGTAAATCATTAAAGCTGCTAGCGTCGCTCTACCTTGCGCCTTTTTCGCTAGTGAAATCGGTAGCCCAATTACAAATGCAAGTTCCATATGATCAAATATAGTCCAACCGCCTGCTTCAATTAAACTCCATATTTTAAACCACATCGTACTTTCGTCTGCTATAGAGCCCATTATATCTGGATTTTTAAATAAAGTTGCTAACCCTACAACTATCCCGAAAAACGCAAATAGTAATACAGGTACTATCATCGCACTACCAAATCGTTTGATTGCGTTCATACCAACACCCCTTTTGTATCATTGATTACCTTTAGACTATAGGAAGCGCTTACAATTTCCAATAGGTTTGACGTAAATAGAAATCACATAGTAAACTTAGATTATATTTTCATGTATTGAAAATTTTTTCACACTAACTGGAGGTTGCATTATGATTTTGGATAAACTCGTCAATAAATACTATCAACAATTAAATGATAATGACATACACATCATACAAACGATGAATCAAAACATTAATCTTATACATCGTTTGAAAATCCAGGAATTAGCTGATATTTCACATACTTCTATTTCCTCTATTCATAGACTGTCACGTAAACTCGGTTTTGATGGTTACAGTGATTTCAAGGCATATATTAAACTGAACAGAGAATTCACAACAGTTTCAACTGATATAATAGATAGTTTAGAACAAGATTTACAACAAACATTTAAACACTTGAAGATGATTGATTATGATTTTATAAGTGAGCAAATTGATAAGGCGCCTTTCATCTATATATATGGTACTGGTATTGCACAATTAAATGCTGCAAGAGAAGCTCAACGTCATTTTCTATCTATTAATAAACGAGTAATGGTCATCAATGATGAAAATGAATTAAAAATAGCGATGGATCAAATGGATGAGAACGACCTACTGTTTATCATTTCTTTATCAGGCGATACGGCGCACCTTAAACAAAACATTGAGATTATGCATACACGAAACATACAGTATATTTCTATTACAACATTAAAAGATAACTTCTTAGCGCAAAATGCTAAATACAATATTTATGTTAATAGTTCTCCAATACAATTGTTTAACCAAATATCATATTCAAGCTTTCTTCCTTACCATATAGCTTTTGAAATAATTGTTCGAAAGTATAGTGAATGGAAACAGCTACATCAGGGTATAGACTAATATATGATATATTAGATATGGATAGATTTTTAGGAGGTAAAATATTATGGCAAAAGTTTTTATAACAGGGGAAATACCTACTGAAGGTTTAAATTTATTAAAAGAACATTTCGAAGTGTCTGTTTTCAAAGGTGAAAAATTAATTACTAAAGAAGAATTACTTGAAAATGTAAAAGATGCTGATGCAATTATCAGTCCACTTTCTACTAATATAGATAAAGAAGTAATTGATCAAGCTGAAAACTTAAAATTCATTGCTAATTACGGAGCTGGCTTTAACAATATCGATGTGAAATATGCAAGAGAAAAAGGTATTGATGTTACAAATACTCCAAAAGCTTCAACAAATGCAACTGCTGATTTAACGATTGGTATTTTACTTGCAGCTTCGAGAAGAATTGTAGAAGGAGATAAACTTTGTCGCACAACAGGCTTTAATGGTTGGGCGCCTTTATTCTTTAGAGGTCGAGAAGTCTCCGGTAAGACTATCGGTATAGTTGGCCTAGGAGAAATAGGTTCAGCTGTAGCTAGACGTGCCAAGGGATTTGACATGAACATTATATATACTGGACCAAACAGAAAACCAGAACAAGAGGAAGCTCTAGGGGCGTCTTATGTTAGTCTAGATGAACTATTAGAACAATCAGATTTCATCACATTGAACGCAGCATATTCTGATGATTTACATCATTTATTTAATAAAGAAACGTTCAAAAAAATGAAAGAAAAAGCGTATCTTATCAACGCATCACGTGGCCCAATAGTAGATGAAAAAGCTTTAGTAGATGCATTAAATAATAAAGAAATTGAAGGTGCTGCATTAGACGTATATGAATTCGAGCCTGAAATCACAGACGAACTTAAATCTATGGACAATGTTGTGTTAACACCACACATTGGTAACGCAACTTTCGAAGCCAGAGATATGATGGCAGAAATCGTCGCAAACAATACAATCAAAAAATTAAATGGCGAAGAGCCTGATTATATTGTGAACTAAAAACCAATAAAAAACAGCCATTCGTTGATTAAACGAATGGCTGTTTTTATATTTATCTATCCTCTTGTTCCATTTGCATCAGTTCATCTGCTGTAAATTGTACATCTGTACCTATAATGATTTGTATATTCTTATCACTGATTATTTTATTGCCTAATGCACCAGATTTTTTAATTTTTTCTTGATCTACGATTCCTGTATCATTTAACGTCAATCTTAATCTTGTTGCACAGTGGTCAATAGCTTCAATGTTATCTTTACCACCAATTGCTTCATAAATTAATTTCGTTTTATTAGATACATTCAAGTCGCCATCTTTGCCTAGTGAACCTTCCCCGTTTTCTGCTAAGCTTGGATCTTGTTTAACCGCTTCTTCCATCAGACCGTCTCTACCTGGCGTTTTTAAGTTGAATATTCTTATCGCAAAATCAAATGCGAAGAAGTATACAACACCCATCACTAAACCTAACACTAACAACATGATTGGTTTATTTGCTATTGGAATACTTAAACTTAACAAGTAATCAATCAATCCTGCACTAAATGTAAATCCTGCTGTCCAGTGGAACATCGCCGCTATAAATAGTGAAATACCTGTTAATACGGCATGAAGAACAAATAACATTGGTGCTACTACTAAGAATGAAAATTCAAGTGGTTCTGTAATACCTGTTATAAATGAAGCAAGCCCTGCTGCTAACATTAACGAACCTACTACTTTTTTATTTCTTTTTTCAGCATTTTTCCAAATTGCTAATGCTGCTGCAGGTAAACCGAACATCATAATTGGGAATAAACCTGCTTGGTAACGTCCAGTAATACCTTGTTCACCTTTACTTGACCAGAAGTTAGCAATATCATTAATACCTGCGATATCAAACCAGAACACTTGGTTTAAAGCATGGTGTAAACCAAACGGTAATAGTAAACGGTTAAAGAATCCGTATAACCCAGCTCCTGTTGGTCCTAATTTAGAAATAAATTCACCAAACATTACAAGTGCATTATAAACTGGTGGCCACATAAACATTAATGCTAATGAAATAACTAACATCGCCGTTGCAGATAAAATTGGTACTAAACGTTTACCACTAAAGAACGCAAATGCTGTTGGTAATTTAGTATCTTTAAATCTATTGTATATAGCCGCTGTAACTAAACCACAAATAATACCGACAAACACATTACTAATATCTCCGAAAGCTAAATTCACTTTTTCTTCGGGCATATGTAACGTCTTAGCCATCGATTCCGTACTTAAAACATTTGTCACGACTAAAAATGATACAAGCCCACTTAATGCAGCTGCCCCGTTTTTATCTTTTGACATCCCGAAAGCTAAACCGACCGCAAATAAAATCGGTAAATTATCAAGAATCGCTAAACCTCCATTTGCTAAGAAGTTAGCAACGCTGTTCCCTTCCCCACTAATTGCACCAGGATCAATAAATGATGCTATACCTAGTAACAGACCTGCTACAGGTAATATTGAAATTGGTAACATGAGGGACTGTGCAAATTTTTGCATATAAGCCTTCATATTTTTCTCCCCTTAATAAAGCTATTTTTTCTCGTACTACTATACCATATGTACCACAATTTTAATTATATGTACATAAAAAAATTGTTGTATAAATACTTTTAAAAAATAATTTTTTATTATTAATTCGAAACATTAAAGGTTATTATTATTTTAAATTTATAGTTCATTTGAATAATCTGTATTTAGCACATCTAACAATTTTATAAATAAAAAACCAGTCTGGAACATATATAAATGTCCCCGGACTGGTTCTTCATATAGATAGTAGATTTTTAAATTTTAATTAGCTAACATTTACTTTTCATCTTTCAATTTGAGAGATAGTACAAATGCTAAGCCTGTAATAATAACAGCAACTACAAAGGATATATTAACGCCGTGTATCAACCCTGATATGCCTTCGCTAGGTATTGCAAATAATGTCATTATTGTTATAAATAAAGCCGTTCCTATTGAGCCTGCCATTTGTCTGAATGTATTGTTCATTGCAGTTCCATGAGGTATAAGGTGCTTAGGTAACTGGTTGATTGATAAAGTTGTCATAGGCATCATAACCATTGCGATTGTTAACATACGGAACATGTTAACAACTGACAAGAATGTAAAGCTAGTGTCTGAAGTTAATTGTGTAAATGGCAATGTCGTTAAAATTAATAAGAATAGTCCAATACGAGCAAGCCATTTCCCTCCAAACTTATCAAATAAATATCCAGTAACTGGGTTCATCGCCCCCATTAATATAGCGCCAGGTAATAAAACGAGTCCTGATTGTAACGCTGAAAAGTGCAACATATTCTGCATATATAACGGTAATATGATATTTGTGGCTATCATTGCCGCAAAAACAAACATACTTAAAACTGTTCCAAGTGTAAAAACAGGATAAGAAAAGACTCTAAATTCTAATAAAGGTCTTTCTAGTTTTAATTGTCTTCTTACAAAAATAAACATCGTTATTGCACTTAAGATAAGTATAATAATGAAAGTAGCGTTCGCCCATCCTATTTCACTTACAATACTAAACGCATATAATAAACCACCGAATCCTAATGTAGATAAAATGACTGATAGTTTATCTAACTTAGGTTTAGTTAATTCGGTTACGTTAACTAATAAAAAGTAAGCAAAAATAATATTAAATACTGCGATTGGTAAGATTACATAAAACACGCTTCTCCAAGGGAAGTGTTCTATTAATACACCTGATAAAGTAGGTCCTATAGCAGGTGCAAATGCAATTACTAAGCCAAATAGCCCCATTGCTGTACCTCTTTTTTCAGTAGGGAATAATAGGAATAAAATTGTCTGCATCAATGGCATCATAATCCCCGCACCAGATGCCTGTAATACACGTCCTATTAATAACACAGCAAAGTTAGGTCCTACCGCACATATAAGCGTCCCTAATGTGAACAAACTCATTGCTGTTAGAAATAGTTGTCTAGAAGTATAACGTTCAATTAAAAAAGCAGTGATAGGAATCATTATCCCGTTAACTAACATAAAAATTGATTGCAACCACTGCACAGTACTTTCATTGATTTGTAAATCCTTCATAATGGAAGGCAACGCGGTTCCCAACAAAGTTTGATTTAAAATCGTAATAAAAGCTCCCGATAAAAGCACAATAAATAAAGGGAGATTCTTAATAAATATTGAATTTTCGCCTTTAGCCATATAATTTTCTCCTTCTTTTAAAATCATTTCTTTATTTCATCTAAAAGATTTTGATCATATAAGTAACGATTTATCGAATAATATAATCTTAACATTTATAAGCAAATTTAATAAGACGGATGCCTATTATACTTTTCTATAAAAAATACTCCCTTTAAAGCTTTCACATTTTAGTGTCTGCTTTAAGGGAGTACATGTTTTATAATTTATTTATTATTTATTTACTTTTTTAACAACTGAAGACTTCAGTCCAATTTGGCCAAAGCCTGGTATTTTACAATCAATATCATGGCCATCTTCAGGATCAACTAACTTAATACCTTTGACTTTTGTACCTTGTTTAATTGCAGTTGAAGAACCTTTGACTTTTAAATCTTTTACTACTGTAACAGTGTCTCCATCATTCAGTACAACACCATTAACATCTTTAATTACATTTTCTTCTTCATTTGTGTTCTCATCATTAGCTGTCCACTCAAAGTTACACATCGGGCAAATGTAAAGCCCTCTATCTTCATAAGTATATTCTGATTCACACTCAGGACAATTAGGTAAAATTGCTTCCATCTATAAACCTCCGAAAATTTGATAATTCATCTATAATTTACCACATTCCTAATAATAAAGCTCTTAATTTTACGGTTTCATCACAATATATGAAGTAATAGTGTTTATCCGTGCATCTTTTTTATGATTTTCGAAAGTGTACATATCCGCAAAGTATACTTTCTCTCCAGTTGTGTTAATTATCGTCCCATGCGTAGAACCTTCTTTTCCATGTGAAAGCATCGTCTTAACTTCTAAACTCGAAACTTTTTGTAAATGCTTTTTTATTTCTTGTATAAAATTGTCTTTTCCGTATAAATCGAATTCACCAGGAACATGCCAGATAAAATCATCAGTTAGTAACTCGTTAATTGTACTTTCATCCCCTACAGTAGTAGCAATCAATAAATCTCTCATAATTTTCCTTTTAGGAGCATTATCACATTTCAAATCACCAATTACGGTAAATTTTAATTTTCTTAAATCTTCATCTATATTGCTAAAAGACATGCCTTTATCTTTCAATGCATCTTTTAAAATATTAATTGCCTTAGGTCCAACACCATGAAGTTTTGATAAATTTAGTTCATCTAATTTTGAAACTTGTTCCAACGTTGAAATATTAATCTCATTCAATGCTCTTGAGGCAGGCTTACCTATTTGAGGTAAAGTTGTCATAGTTTACATCCCCTTTAAGAAATATCTTTTCTTCTAAAGCCAATCAAACCGACAATAATCATAATGATAGAAATAACTATTAATACACTTATACCCATATAATCCATTTTATCTACAGGAATTTCTGGTATATGTTGAAATGGTGTTAAATTTTTCAACCATTCTTTAACATCTAATAATTGTCCAAGATATACTACAAAGAATGTATAACCTAAATATAAATAAACAATGAAATGCCCTTTATTTAACCATCCTATTAGAAGTACACCTATACCTACAAATGTGATAATTGCAGGTATATAAACAATGCCTGACTTAATCATTGTCCAAAAAGTAAATGGATTATCTAAGACAGATGCTTGAGCAATATACATACCTAATGATGCCAAGAAAATCATCATAACAGCATTTATTAAGCTTATAACTATAAAACCCGAAAAATAATACGTTCTTGAAACAGGTTTTGCAAATATATTTTCAATTCTTTGCGTATTGATCTCGTTTTTAATTTTATAAAGGCTCATAATAGCCGGTATTGTAGCAACAATTGCCATAATAACCATTAATGTAGGTAAAAATGACTCAATATAGTTATCTCCACTACCCGCTAGCATTTTCTTAAGCATTTCATTATCACTAATAAAGTCGTCCATTTCACCAAAGACTGAGCCGTATGAGGCACCAAATATAAACATACCAATTGCCCAGGAAATAATTCCGACTTTATATAATTTGATTTGCATGCCAATTGGCGATAACCAATATTTTTTAGCATATTTATTACCTGGTTTAGATGGCAACAATCCAGATTCTAAATCTCTATTAAGGTATAGATACATTGTAATCATAATTAATATTATACCGACAATAAACATGAGCACTAACGGCCACCAATTGTTTTCTGAAAAGGCAAATGTACGCGTTAGCCATCCTAAAGGCGAGATCATCGAAATACTATCGTTTAATACATCTCCTATTGCGCGTATTAAATAACTTAATAGTAATACTGAGATGCTTAGTCCTGTTACATTGCTAGTTGTTTCAACAAGTTGAGCAAATAATGTTGCTATCAAACCAAAAAGTATACCAATCATACTTAGCGATAAACCGTACAACAATGAACTTTTCACATCGATACTTTCAATATTTAATAGCGGTAGTGTTATCGTTATTAAAATGCCTATCGCTAAGTTCACAATAATCATGTTCATCATTGAGCTAATTAAAGGTGACATCTTACCTATTGGAAGTGCTCTAATCATTTCAATCCTACCAGTAGATTCATCTCCTCTTGTATCTTTTGCGACAAGTAATATACTCATAATCGCTACAAGTATGCCTGTAAATAAAAGCATTTCATGCGTAAACAACACACCTACTGATACATGTTCAAACTTACCTGGACCTAACATAGCTTCCATCGCAGGGTTTTGAGAAGTTTCTACAATTGGTTGCATATCAGATTTATTAGGATACATACTTTCAAAAGTCGGAGGTATAATAAGCGTTAATGCAACTATACCAATCACCCAAAATAACATTTTCCACTTATTTGTCTTTAAATAAAATGCTGTTAATTTCCCTAAACCATTAAAGAGATTATGCATGATTACTCACCTCTTTCAATATCTTCGCCATAATGTCTCATAAATAAATCTTCTAATGTTGGAGGCATGCTTTCTAATTTCAACAATTCAAATTGGCTTAAATATTTAATTACTTCAGAAACACATTCTGAGTCAACTTGAAAATGGTATACACCATCTTCAATCACTACATCGTGAATACCTCTTTGTTCTTTCAATCCATCCAATCGCTCTTTAGATTGAACAACAAAGTGCATTCTTGTTAAATGTCTTAAATCGTCTAATGTGCCCATTTCTACAATTTCGCCTTTTCTAATGATACCTACGCGATCACATAATTGTTCTACTTCACTCAATATATGACTGGAAAGTAACACACTTTTACCTTCTTTTTTCTTTTCTAATACACATTCTTGAAAGACTTGTTCCATAAGTGGATCTAGCCCTGAAGTTGGTTCATCTAAAATAAGTAATTTAGCATCTGTAGTAAAAGCTGAAATAAGCGCGACTTTTTGACGATTACCTTTAGAATAAGAACCGCATTTTTTCGTAGGGTCTAAATCAAATTTTTTAATCAATTCATCCCTTTTCTTCACATCATATGTGCCACTCAATTTTAAAAATAAATCTATGACTTCACCACCTGTTAAATTAGGCCATAAGTTCACGTCACCAGGTACATAAGCGATATCACTATGAATCGTTACGGCATCTTTCCAAGCGTCCTTACCAAATACCTCTATAGAACCGGAGTTTGTCTTTAGCATACCTAAAATGGCTTTAATCGTCGTAGATTTCCCTGAACCATTTGGACCGATAAAACCAAATATTTCTCCTTCTTCAACTGTAAAATCAACGCCTTTTAATGCTTGAAACTTACCAAATGATTTTGTAATATTATTTATCTTTAACAAAGTCATAACTATTCACGATCCTTTATAGAATATTTTTCTCATTTCATTTATATACGCATCAAATTCTTCGTAAAAAATACTGTAGTCATTCGAATTAATCATTTCATCCGTTACCCTAGCCATAATAGATTCAGATAAACCTGCAATTGAAAATTGAATTATTTTAACAGATTGATTAACATCCAAGTCATCTCTAAATAATGATGTATCTATATCATCAAATAATTGAGACTGAACCTTGTTCTGTAAATTTACGATATACTCTTTTTGTCCTTCCGTGATGTGTTGAAAATTATCTTTATCAATAACTACTTTTGATAAAAATTGAGACATGCTAGGATGCATTGTAAATAAATCCGACTTTATCCTCGTTTGGTGTACTAAGCGTTTAAATATATCCTTCTCATCCATATCTATTTGTTCAAAATAATAACGCTCAATAAACTCTAAACAATAATCGACTAAAAACTTAAATAATCCAGCCTTATTCTCAAAATAATAAAAGAGCATACCTTTACCAATGCCCGCTTCTTGAACAATACGATTTGTTGAACTACGACTAAAACCATGACTAGCAAACTCTAAAAGGCTAGCATTTATGATTTTCTGCCTTTTTGCTTTATCTAAATTATAAAAAGTATCACTCATATAAACACCTTCTCAATTTCATTAGACCACTTCGGTCGACTACATCATACAACTTTCGACCAGAGTGGTCAAATTTTAAGTAAAAAAAGAGAGCGAGACTATGAAACCTTTTAACAAAACAAGATTTCTGTCCCACTCCAAAAATAATTCTTATAATCCTTTAATTAATACATTAAAAAGAAAAGTACTTCCAAAATTCTTTGTCATTATTGGATTCAAGCAATTTAAGCACACTACTATAATCATTGATAATATCTGTTAAGTTTTGGTAGACCTTCTCCAAATTAATAGTCGTATTCTTTTTTAATCCTAGGCAAAATATAATTTGTACTTCTTTATCATCCCATGCTATTGGCTTTTTCATTGTCATCATAAATACAAATGATTGTTTAGCTAATGGCATTACTGGATGAGGAATTGCTACTAAATTTCCATAAGCAGTAGAAGCATATTTTTCTCTTTCAATAATACTTTGTAAAAACCCTTCTTCTATTAAATTTTGATCTGTTAAATACTCATTCAAATAATTCAAAACGTCTTCTTTGTTATTGAAATCTTTATTTAATTCTAGCATTTTTATTAATTGTTCTTTATTATCTAAAGGTTTTAAATCAATGTAACGTTGAATCATATTGATATTATTTTGTGAAAGAATGGGGCTAACATACAAAATCGGTATATTAATATCATGGTTGATAGGCACAGTTGAAATAATGATATCAGCTTTATTAATGTTAGCCTTTTCGATATTATATAATTCAATGATTTCAGTGATTTGAATCTGATTACCAAAATTCTGTATCAATTTATATTTAATGAGTTGTGAACTCGTTAACCCAGAATTACATACAAGTATGATATTTAATTTCTTCTCGTCTATGTTATTTCTATTTAAAGCCATTTCAAAATGTAATGCTAAGTAACCTATCTCACTTTCAGAAACTTGGACTTTCAAATCTTTTTCAATCATTTTACTTGCTACAACTCCAATATCAAATGCAAAAGGATAATTTTGTTTAATTTCTTCTAACATAGGATTTCTTATATTCATCTTATATTTATATCTGTTTATAGATGTTAATAGGTGGAGGTATATATTTTCTTTTAAAGCTTCATCTGATTGCAAATCTAAATAGAAAACACGTTGTACATTATCAAGCATGTGTTGAATCATTTTATCTACTTCTTCATTTCTTGGAATATTCGAAACTTCATTCATTATTCCAGTAGAAACAAAATGAATATATAAATACTCTATTTCTTTTTTGGGTAGTATTAAATTAAAACGTTCTTCAATAAAATGAACCATATCATCAAAGAAATGTTTTAATTCAGTAGATAAAGGTTGTTCTTCTATTTGAAATTTCTGTTCGATCATTGAATTATTTCTCATTCTCACGACTGCAATATTAATATGTGTCACTAAATTATCTAATTTCACTTCAGGAATTTCTATGTTATAAATTTTTAATAGTTTAACAAGCTGGTTTTTGACACTAGATGTATCTTGTTCTGAGAAACCAATATCACTTTGCTGATTATTTAATAGAAATTCTGCTATTGCATACCTTATTTGAAATTCTTTGCCTATAATTTTCATACCATAGTTTGGACGGCTGACAATTTCAATTTCATATTTGTTTAATATTTGCCTAATTTCATTCATATCATTTTTAAGTGTTCCCGTACTTACAAACATATTTTCACTTAAAGATTCTATTTTTGTATAATCATTAGAGAGCAATAGTTTTCTCATAATAAATCGTATTCTACTATCTTGATTGTTAAAATTTAAGTTTTCATCTTTTAAATATCTTTCATTTAAGAAATAATTAAATAAACCCTCATCTATAATAAAAAGATTATAGCCTTTGGACTTCTTAGTTTGAATAAGAAATCCAAAAGCTTCACTTTCTTCATTTATTTCTTTTATTTGGGTTCTAATTGTTTTTGATGACAAACCTAATAATTTAGCGATTGCATTGCTCGTAATATATTCCTTTTGATGCTGATACAATATTTTCACGATGTTGAGATGTCTGATTTGCATCATATTCTCTCCTAATATACTCTATTTTTACCTCATATTAGTCAATTATTTCATTACTTGAAGCTAATTCCTTAAACCATTTCCCACTTTGTTTGATTGTTCTTTCACCATTTTCTATATTTACTGATACAAAGCCATATCTATTTTTATAGGCATTCATCCAAGACCAATTATCCATGAATGTCCACATGTGATATCCCGTACAATTTGCACCCTCTTGTATTGCTTTATTTAACCATATCAAATGTGATTTTACAAAGTCGATTCTATATACATCATTGATTTCACCATTTTCGATGAAGCGTTTTTCATTCTCAACACCCATGCCATTTTCAGATATAAAGCTTTCAATATTGTTATAGTTTTCTTTAAGGTTAACCATAATATCGTATATACCTTTAGGGTAAATCTCCCATCCTCTGTAAGGGTTCATTTTTCGGCCAGGCATTTCATAATTATCGAAATAATATTCTGGTAGAAATGGTGCTTCAGGATTAGGCATTGTATCTCTAGCTTTTACTCTTCTAGGTTGATAATAGTTAACACCTAACAAGTCGATTGTATACTGCTCTATTAATGCTAAGTCTTCTTGTTGATAATGAGGAACTAAATCATGTTCCTTTAATATATCGACTAATTCTGCTGGGTATTTCCCTTTTGTTACAGGATCTAAGAAACTCTTATTAAAGAATAAATCAGCAATTTTAGCTGCTTTTAAATCCGCTTCATTTTGACTTCTTGGATAAGAAGGCGTTAAGTTTAAAATAATGCCGATTTTACCTTGAAAATCATTTTCTTTGAAAGCTTTTATTACTTTAGCATTAGCTAGAACCGTATTAAATGCTACTTGGAAACCTCGTTTGGCATCTACAATATTAGGATAATGGAAATCGTATAAATATCCCCCTTCTACTGGAACGATTGGTTCATTGAATGTGAACCAATATTTAACGCGATCACCAAACAATTCAAAACATTTCACAGCGTAATTCACGTAATCATTAACGACACTTAATGATTCAAATCCACCTTGTTCTTGCTTTTTATAAGGCATATCAAAATGATATAAGTTAACAAATGGTTCGATATTATTAGCTTTCAATTCATTAATCACATCATTATAGAATTGAACAGCATCATCATTTACTTCGTTCGTATCTTGGTTGATTAATCTAGTCCATGAAATTGAAAGTCTAAATGAATTATGTCCCGTTTCTTTCATTAACTTAATATCTTCTTTATATCTGTTATAAAAGTCTGAAGTTGTATTAGGACCTACATTGTTAAAAAAGCGATTTGGTTCTTCTTCATACCACTTATCCCAAATTGTTTTATCCTTAATTGAATCTGTTCCTTCTGTTTGCGTTGCGCTTGCTGCACTACCCCACCAAAAATCATTTGGAAATATATATTTTGTCATGATTTCATCTCCTTATATAAATCTACCATTTCATTTGCTAAATCTTTTACTGTTATAGCGTTCATTAAGTGATCTTGAGAATGGATAAGCAATAAATTCAACTCACTACTTTCACCATTAGCTTCATCTTGTAATAATTCTGTTTGAAATTTATGAGCTTTATTTATTTCTTTTTCAGCCTCTGAAATAAGCATTTCTGCTTCTTTAAAGTTTCTTTCTTTAGCACATTGGATAGCTTCCATTGCACTTGAGCGACCATTCCCACCATATAATATTATTTGAAATGCCTTTTCGTTAATTGAAACTGTCATAAATTTTCCTCCATATTTTAATTTTCTTTTTCTTGTCTTAAATAGTTTTTATCTAATAATTTTAAGAATGGCCACCAGATAACAAATGTTATGACTAAATTCACTAGCTGTAACATCGCACCTTGCCACGAGTTACCTGTAGCTAAATAACCACTAATAAATATTGGTGTAGTCCATGGTACGATTACACCGGATGGTTTCGGTACTAGTCCTAAGTACATTGATGTATAACTTACAATCGTTATGATAACTGGTGATAAAATCCAAGGTAAAATAACTAAAGGGTTCATAATGATAGGTAAACCAAATAAAATCGGTTCATTTACGTTAAATATAGAAGCTGGCGTACCTAATTTAGCAATTTCTTTATTTTGTTTACTTCTACAAAGTAGATAAATACCAAGTACGACTGCTAAAGTTCCACCAGTACCTCCCATGCCTACTAAAAATGTATCAATAAACTGTTTAGTAATGATGTTCGGTAGTTCTACACCTTGTTTAAATGCTGCAAGGTTCTCATTATTTAATGAATACCAAATTGGATCGAAAACTGTATTTACAATAATTTGTCCATGTAAACCGAAGAACCAGAATACTTGAATGAATAGTACTGCTACAATTGTTGCTGGTAAGCCTCTTCCTAAAGCAGTTAATGGTTCTTGCACTATTGTATAAATTAAATTTTGTAACGTTTCGAACGGTGTTAAAGCTACTACAATTTTAAGTACTACGAATATCGTTAAAGTAAAGGCAACAGGTAATAATGCACTAAACGATTTCGCTACTTGATCCGGCACACCGTTCGGCATTTTTATTGTTATATCTTTTTTAGTGAAGTAACTATACAGTTCGGCACTAATAATCGAAACAATTATACCTAGGAACATACCTTTAGCTCCTAGTATTTCTGTAGGTATAACTCCTTCTGTTTTACCTACAACTTGTGGTGTTAGTATTAAAACAGCACTTAAAGCTGTTACTGCTCCATAAATACCTTCTAACTCATTCCGCTGGGTTAATTTATAACCTATTCCTATAATCACGAATAATCCCATAATCGAGAGCGTCGCGTCCGAAGCTGGACTTATAGCATTTTGCCAAGCTGTAAACTGGCTTTCTGAAAGTATTTTATCTAAAAATGGAAAGTTTGCTATTACAATAAATATAGACCCGAATATAATCAATGGCAGTGCTACCATAAAGCCATCTCTTAATGATGCTAAGTATTTATTGTTGTTTAATTTGTCTGCTATTGGCAATAAGACATCTTCCAATTTCTCCATAAATGTATTTTGCATATTTATCACCTACTCTTCCAGTAATGATAAAGCTTGTTTTAATACGCCTTCACCATCTATTCTTCCATAACTAACGGAATCAATTGCTTCAATTGGTAAATTAAGACCTTTGTCTTCAGCTGCTTTTAAAAATTTCTTTCTCATAAATCTCATTTGTGGACCTATTAATAACACATCATAATCTTCAAGTGAGTGGAAAGCATTGTCACTAGACATCGCTTTTATATTTACATTTATATCTTGCTTTTCAGCCGCTTCTTCCATCTTAGTTACTAAAAGACTTGTAGACATTCCTGCTGAACATGCTAATAAAATATTTTTCATTTTTTCTTCCCCCTTTGATTTGTAATTCAATTGTATATTGTATACGCTTTCATATCGATACAACTATTTTCCACTAATAGAGGAAGCGTCGTTATATTTTGAAAATTCCTTATTCTTTCCTATATAAATGTTTCTTAAAATTTTTAACGGGAATAACATTAATATCATATATTTAGGGGGGCTTAGAGTTGAGTAACAAAAAGAAAGAACAAATTGATGAAGTAACTAAAAGCAATGACGGTAAGGCAATGACGACAAATAATGGCGTTAAAGTGAGTGAAGATGAAAACACGTTAACAGTTGGTGAACGTGGTCCTAGTTTACTAGAGGACTTTCATTTTAGAGAAAAAATCATGCACTTTGACCATGAACGTATTCCAGAACGTATTGTACATGCTAGGGGTTTCGGTGCCCACGGTGAATTCCAAGTTTATAAAGACTTGTCACAATATACTTCAGCCGACTTTCTAACTCATCCTGAGAAAACGACACCCGTATTTGTAAGATTTTCAACAGTTCAAGGTTCTAAAGGTTCACCAGACACTGTAAGAGACGTGCGCGGATTTGCGACAAAATTCTATACTGATGAAGGTATTTTCGATTTAGTAGGTAACGATATTCCTGTATTCTTTATTCAAGATGCTATAAAATTCCCTGACTTAATTCATGCAGTTAAACCTGAACCTCATAATGAGATGCCACAAGGTGGTACTGCACATGACACATTTTGGGACTTCTTTGCGCAAAATCCAGAAAGTACGCATACTACAGTTTGGGCTATGAGTGACCGTGGTATTCCTAAAAACTTTAGACAAATCGAAGGTTTTGGTATACACACGTTCCGCCTTGTTAACAGTGAAGGACAATCTTACTTCGTGAAATTCCATTGGAAACCATTACACGGATTAGAATCATTAGTTTGGGACGAAGCACAAATCCTTCACGGTAAAGACGTAGACTTCCACCGTAAAGATCTTTATGAATCTATTGAAAAAGGTGACTATCCTGAATGGGAATTAGCGCTACAAGTTATTAAACCAGAGCAAGAATTCGACTTTGACTTTGATATTTTAGACCCTACAAAAATTTGGCCAGAAGATCAAGTACCAATTGAAGTTGTAGGTAAAATGACGCTTAATAGTAACGTTTCAAACGTATTCGATGAAACAGAACAAGCAGCATTCCATCCAGGTCATATTGTTCCAGGTATCGACTTTTCAAATGACCCATTATTACAAGGTCGTTTATTCTCATACACAGATACGCAAATTTCAAGATTAGGTGGACCAAACTTTAATCAAATACCAATTAATAGACCTGTAAATGAAGTTCATAACAACCAAAGAGATGCGATGCATCAAATGAATATCAACTCTGGACAAGTTGCTTATCATAAAAATGCATTAAACAATAATGACCCACATCCTACACCGAAAGAAGAAGGCGGTTATGAACACTATCAAGAAAAAGTTGAAGGTCATAAAATACGAAAACGAAGCGAAAGCTTTAAAGATTATTATAGCCAAGCAAAACTTTATTTAAACAGTTTAAGCCAAGCAGAATATGACCATACTGTTGATGGTTTCTCATTCGAAATTGGTATGTGTAATTCTATAATGGTTAAACAAAACGCTGTAAACCAATTAAATAAAGTCGATCGCACATTAGCAGAACGAGTTGCGAAAAACGTTGGCGTTGAAGTTCCTGAAGAAAATGAAGAAGTTCAATCTGATGCGAAAGATAGCCAATTAACAATGGAAAAATATGATATTCCAATTGCAGCACATTCAGTTGCAGTATTAGTAAATGGAAATATCGATGTAGACACATTAAAATCTTACGCGAAAACATTTGCTGAAAACGACTTAAACTATGCATTTGTAGGTCAATATCCTGAGAACTTAAGCGAAGACTTTGGTATTACTGAGACATTTGACACTGCACACTCAACATTATTCGATAGTACAATCGTATTATCAGACGGCAGTGACATTAAGCCTCAAGTAGAAGAATTCGTTGAGCTCACTTACAAACACAATAAACCATTGATTGTAAACAAAGCAGCATCCCAAGGATTAGGAAATGCAAAATTAAAAATTGATGCTCCTGGTGTATTTGTATCTGACGAACCAGAAACAATCGTAAAAGCATTTGATCGCGCAAGATATTGGGACAGAAAATAATATACTGGTTAAGCTGAGGCATACATTTTATGCCTCAGCTTTTTTATTTGCGGTTCGATAATTTATTTTATCGGACTGTATTTTGCGTTTGCGGTTCGATATTTTTATTTTATCGACCTGTATTTCATTTTTGTATAGTATCGATGTAGAAGCAAGATTTTTTAAATATTGGTTTTATGTCACTGATTTTCCTATATTAATATAAGTGTTTTCATGATTATCCTAGTAATATTTATGTACCTTTAATGTTATTTATACGTTACCTATCACAAATTATTAAAAAATAATATGTTAAACGCTTACATTGACATGGTTCTAATCCTTAAAAATATTGTAAACAATGTATAAATATAATTTCTTCTGTTTTTTTCTAAATTTCGTAGTATAATGCTTTTTATATTGAAATTTGTTATACAAATTTTCACATGTGTTTTTTTAAGATTAAGGAGAGCTGAAATAAATGGATAATCATGAGTTACAACGGAGTATGTCCAGTCGACATATTCAGTTGATTGCAATTGGTGGCGCAATTGGTACTGGCCTGTTCCTTGGAGCTGGTAAAAGTATTTCATTAGCCGGTCCATCAATTTTATTAGTATATATTATTATAGGATTTTTCCTATTTGTAATGATGAGAGCATTAGGAGAGTTACTATTATCTAACAGTGAATATAATTCGTTCACAGATATAGCCGAACATTATTTAGGACATTTATTTGGATTTTTAACTGGTTGGACTTATTGGTTCTGTTGGGTAGCAACAGGTATTGCAGATATTACCGCAGTAGCAAAATACATACAATTTTGGTATCCAAGTATACCCTCTTACGTTTCTGCTATCGCAACTGTAGTCATCTTATTAGGTTTAAACTTATTAACAGTTAAATTATTTGGCGAAATCGAATTTTGGTTCGCATTAATTAAAGTAATCGCTATTGTGTTATTAATAGTGATTGGATTCTGGTTAATATTTACTGGTTTCAAATCAACTACTGGTATTCAATCTGGGTTCCATAACTTATACACACACGGTGGTTTCTTCCCGAATGGTCCGATGGGATTCTTACTCGCCTTTCAAATGGCGGTGTTCAGCTTTGTAGGTATTGAACTTGTAGGTGTAACAGCTAGAGAAACGAAAGATCCTGAAAAGAATTTACCTAAAGCTGTGAATTCAATAGGTATCCGTATATTAATTTTCTACGTATTAAGTTTGCTCATTATTATGAGTATTACACCTTGGAATAAAGTTTCTGCAACAGAAAGTCCGTTCGTTAATTTATTCGTATTAGCAGGTATACCAGCAGCTGCAGGTATTGTAAACTTTGTTGTATTAACATCAGCAGCAAGTGCAGCAAACAGCGGATTATTTAGTAATAGCCGTATGGTCTATGGACTTGGTCAAACAGGACATGCACCAGAAGGATTAAGTAAAACAAACAAACGCGGTGTGCCATATCCTGCTCTAATTTTCTCAGGCGTAGTATTATTCTTCGCTGCAATATTAAATTACTTTATTCCAGACGATGTATTTACACTCGTCACAACACTTGCAACAATATTCTTCATCTTTATTTGGTCAGTTATTTTAATTTGTTATATAAAATATAGAAAAGAAGATGCAGCATTACACAAAAAATCAAAATTCAAGAACCCATTCGGTGTTATCGGATCATACTTGTCATTAATCTTCTTCGCATTTGTACTCGTCGTTTTATTCTTAGCAGAAGATACAAGAACAGCTTTGATGTATTCACCATTATGGATTATCTTATTAGTAAGCGTATATTACATTAATAAAAACAGAAAAACTGCTAAACATTAATAGTTTATAGAATAAACAGGTGAGCCCTTCATGTTATATGGGTTCGCCTGTTTTTGTATGTATAAAAGGTTTTGTTGACACGTTTGCGAAGAAT
>X87_Garden_Dormouse__coassemble_69_pt1 | contig 24950 bp, 26 predicted proteins | sample X87_Garden_Dormouse__metabat2_low_PE_004 | metagenome-assembled genome bin X87_Garden_Dormouse | reverse complement strand
CTTTAGCTATATATGATATGAAATACTACATTGTTCCTAATCATATTTTAATTCTCATGTTTATAACTGGTATTTTGATATTCAAACCCGATTTAGAAAATATATTAATTTCATTAGAAATCGTTTTTATCATCCATACTTTATACTTTTTATCTAAAGGTGGAATAGGTTATGGGGATGTGAAATTGTTTTGTATATTAAGTCTCATTTTAACTTGGAAGCAATTTTTACTTATATTTATGTTTACTTTTATCATTTCAGGTATTTCTGCTATCAGTTATATTTTATTTAAAAAATCTATTATAACAAAAGTTCCATTAGTACCTTATATAGCAATTTCATCAATAAGTGTATGTATATTTAATAATCAATTACTATTTTATTTTTTAGGAGGTTAATATGTCATTGAAAATCAAAGACTTACAACAAGAAGACAAGCCAAGAGAGAGATTAAAATCATATGGTGCTGATAGATTAACAAATAGAGAATTATTAGCAATTATAATCAATTCAGGTAGTAAACAATTTTCTAGTATAGATTGTGCAAATCAAGTGCTAAAACTTGTAAATCAATTACGTGATTTAAGGCACCTAACATTACCAGAGTTATTAAGTGTAAATGGAATTGGTGAGAAGAAAGCTTTGACAATATTGGCAGTGATAGAATTAGCAAAGAGAATGCATAGCAATACTGTATTGGACAAAATAGAAATAAATGAACCTCAAGATGTTGCAAATTATCTTATGGAAAAATTAAGATATTTAAAGCAAGAGCATTTTGTTGCACTCTTATTAAATACAAAAAATCAAATTATTCATGAGCAATCTATATTCATAGGTTCTTTAAATATGTCGATTGTACATCCACGTGATTTATTAAGAGAAGCGGTTAAACATTCAGCTGCGTCTATTGTAATAGCACATAATCATCCTAGTGGAGATCCTACTCCATCTTTAGAAGATATCAAAACTACGAAAAGACTATTATACTGTTGTGATTTAATGGGAATTGATTTACTAGATCATATCATTATAGGAGATGGAGAATTTATAAGTTTATTTGAAGATGACTATATTACAAAAGAAGATTTAGAAATTATTGAACGTTCATAATCATACAATGTTATAATATATGTAAAATGAAGTCAGGAGTTTTAGTTTTGCAAATTATTACGTTTATATTAGTTATTTTACCTGTATTATTTATAATTACTGTTTTTCAAAATAAAAATAGACGAGCTATTGTTAAAAAGGATTATGGCGTTGTAATGGGATTGAGTATAGTTGGTGTCTTTCTAGGTTCTATTTTAATTGCTATAAATGATAGTAGTACTAATATCAATTTCGGTTTATTTATAGGTGGTATTGGTGCTGGGATTGTGTGGGGATTATTAGTTTCTATTACATTGTTTATTTTAAGTAAATTATTAAATAAGTGATAAAGAATATTCTCACAGAATTAAAAGCCAATTATACGGCCTTAATCGTATAGTTGGCTTTAAAAATTATATAAATTTCACATGAAATACATAACGCCTTGATATACAAAATATATTACTAAAGCGATAATAGCTAATTTTATAGCGAATCTTAATATTCCAACGAAAAATCTAAAAAATATAATTAACAATAATATTGCTATGAAAATATAAATTAACTCCATAATTCTCACCTCTTAATATCATTATAAAGGCTTCAAACATATCTTACATCAGACTACAGCATGATTAAAGAGTTAGGTCCCAAGTCTGATGATAGTTTTAAAACAATTATGTATAATAAATTTGAATGAGAGGTGCCATAAAATTGAGATGGTTATTTAGGTTAATTAGAAATTTATTAGCATTAATAGCAATTATTGTTATTATTATCATTGTATATAGAAATGTACCTGCTTTAAGTGAATTAAATCCTTTCGATCATAGTGATGAAACACCACAAAGTGAACAAGTTGTTCCTGGGAGAGCTAATTCTACTTATACAATAGAAGATACACCTTTGTTAAGAAATGTACCTTTAGGACAAACGAAACAAGCTTTTAGCTGGATTAATAAGAGAGAGTTTATGGCTGTGTCTGATTTAGAAAGAATGGGCTATAATGAAAATTACGTAGCTGGTCAAAGAGGCACTGAATATATACTATATAAATTTGGTGAACCACAAATGTACGTTTATCACACAGAGCAAGATTTGAAAGATGATTTAAATGAAATGAATCAAAATATTGAACTCTTACCTGAAGAAGCATATTAACTTTTTTACTATATCGACAGTCTCGTACTTTATTTAAATGGAACTGTAAGATAAAATAGTAATATCATTGTTATTTAGACATTTGAAAATTAAGAGGTGTTTAGATTGTCGAATTTTTTTAAAAATAATAAATTAGTATTTTTTCTAATTTCCATGGTTTTGTTAATAGTAATAGTAGGGTATTCAATGAGGGCACAATCTGCATCGCTTAGTGAACAATATGCTAGTGATACATCATCATTTGGAGGTAGAATTGTTTCTTATCCTGTGACGATGGTATCGAACTTTTTCACTAATTTAACAACTTCGGAAGATGATGTTAAAAAATTAAAAGAAGAAGCAAAGCGCACTGAACAGATTAAAGCTGATAAAGCTCGTTTGGAAAAAGAAAACAAAGAATTAAAAAAAGAACTTGATATGAAAGACATTTCACAATTTAATCCAATATCTGCTACTGTAATTGCAAGAAGTCCAGATCAATGGATGAACACGATTATTATTGATAAAGGTAAAAAAAGTGGAATGAAAGAAAATATGGCTGTAATCACTAGTGAAGGGTTAGTAGGAAGAATCAAAAAAGCTAACCAATTTTCATCTCAAGTTGAACTGATTTCTACAAGTGTAAAAACGAGTAAGCTTTCTGTGGATATTCAACAAGAAGGCGAAAATGTCTTTGGTATGATTAATCGATATGACGAAGAAAAAGGGCTTCTCGTTATTAGTGATATCGATAATAAATACAAAATTAAAAAAGGATCTAAAGTAGTAACAAATGGTTTAGGCGATCAACTTCCTAAAGGTTTATTGGTAGGAGAAGTTGAGAAAGTCGAAAATGACGAATACGGATTGTCTAAAGTAGCATACATAAAAACTTCAACAAATATTAAAGACCTTAATCATGTCTATGTGGCTAATAGAGATCCTGAGACTATCCCTTCAGCAGACGAAAGTGGTGAGGAATAATGAGATTATATGTTATTCCTCTGATTGGCGTCTTACTATTTTATCTAGATTCTTTATTAACTAGAATATCACCTATTCATCTATTTAATGAAACATTCGTTATCGTTCCACGCCTTACATTCTTATACTTACTAATAATTGCAGTTTATAAAAACCCTAAAGTAGCGATTATCCTAGCAATCGTTACTGGAATATTTACTGACATTTATTATGGCGGCGTATATGGTGTTTACACATTTGGTTATGCATTATTTGTAGTAATGATGGATAAATTATTTAAAGTATTTTATAGAGATATTTTAATGATGGTCATTTTACTCATTATTTCGGTGGTATTATTAGAAATATGGGTTATGGCTTTTTATGGCATATTAGGATTTATTTCAATAGATTTTGGTAATCTTATATTATTCCGATTAATTCCAACAATAATATTTAATTTAATTTGTTTAGTTATTATTTTTCCTTTCGTTTTGAAATTATTAGAAAGAAATACAAATTAATTAAAGAATATTGACAATAGTAACTGTAGATGGTAATCTATTGAAGTTGAGTAGTTTCAAGCTACATACAACCGCTCAATCATAGGTATTAAGTACGAACGTCACCTATGAATGGCGTGACTTAAAAAATTAGGAGGTGCAAGTATGTTTGCTATAATTGAAACTGGCGGAAAGCAAGTTAAAGTAGAAGAAGGTCAAACAATTTGGGTTGAGAAATTAGACGTAAATGAAGGTGATTCATTCACTTTTGACCAAGTATTATTTGTAGGTGGAGATTCAGTTAAAGTTGGATCACCAGTTGTTGAAGGTGCTTCAGTTACTGCTAAAGTTGAAAAACAAGGACGCGGTAAAAAAATCACTGTCTTCAAATACAAAGCTAAGAAAAACTACAAGCGTAAACAAGGTCATCGTCAACCTTACACTAAATTAACTATCGAAAAAATTAACGCGTAAGCAATGATTAAAGTAGATATTAGTTTAAACGATGAAGGGCAAGTTACAGATATTATTATGTCTGGACATGCTGATTCAGGTGAATACGGCAAAGATATAGTCTGCGCTGGCGCATCTGCAGTCGTGTTTGGTACGACGAATGCAATCATCGGTTTAACTGATGAAACACCTGATATAGATTACAGTGACGATGGTGGATATTTTCATATACGTAGTGTAAACTTAGAAAATGAACAAGCGCAAACTTTATTACAAGGCCTAATCATTTCTTTAAAGACTATTGAAGAAGAATACGGGCAATATATTAAACTAAATTACAAGTGAGGTGTAACTCATGTTAAAATTAAACTTACAATTTTTCGCATCGAAAAAAGGGGTTGGTTCTACAAAGAACGGTCGTGACTCTGAATCAAAACGTTTAGGAGCTAAACGTGCTGACGGTCAATTCGTTACAGGTGGTTCTATCCTTTATCGTCAACGTGGAACTAAAGTTTTCGCTGGTGAAAACGTAGGTCGCGGTGGAGACGATACATTATTCGCTAAAATCGACGGCGTTGTTAAATTCGAACGTTTTGGTCGTGACAAAAAGAGAGTATCTGTATATACAGCTGCTGAATAATCACTAAATTGAGACACCAGAATTTTTTCTGGTGTTTCTTTTTTTAATCAAATGATTAAAATGGTATAATAGTATTTATGAATACTTACAATATAGGTGATAAAATGGATGATTTAGATGTGTATTTAAAGTCGAGACACGATTTTGTCAATCAATTTCAACTGTTATACACTTATAAACAGTTGGGTAAAGAAAGTAAAGTTAATTCATTAATAGATGAATTGTATCAAGAACTTAAACAAGAACAATTATTTTTAAATGCACCATGCAGAAAGTTTGTTCAAGAAGTATTTTCACACAAAATCTCATTGTCAGGCTCTAAATGGACATTTGAAATTGAATGTAATAGCGATGAAGATTATCAAAGGAATTTATTCCTATCAGATAACATTTTGTTAAATATTTATCACAAATGGATGAATCATATCGTCAATGAAATTGACGAATTAGATACACATATCGGATTAATTATTGAACAGGAATTTGTTACATTAATAATGTCAGCTAAAGGTATTACGATAAACGAAAATGAAATTAAACAAATTTTTTCAAACTATAATATAGAAATTATTTCGTATAATCAAGAAATATGTGAATTAGAATTTTTTATTAATATTAATGAACTAGAGGTGTAAACATGTTTATAGATCAGGTCAAGATATCTTTGAAAGCTGGTGATGGCGGTAACGGTTTAGTTGCTTTTCGTCGTGAAAAGTATGTTCCGTTTGGTGGTCCGGCCGGAGGAGATGGAGGCAAAGGTGCCTCAGTAGTATTTGAAGTAGATGAAGGATTACGTACTTTATTAGATTTTAAATTCCAAAGAAAATTTAAAGCTGATAAAGGTGAAAATGGACAAAGCAGTAACATGCATGGTAGAGGATCAGGTGATTTAGTATTAAAAGTTCCACCTGGCACAATTATAAAAAAAGTAGAAAATGAAGAAGTACTAGCCGATTTAGTAGAGCATGGACAACGTGCTACAGTAGCAAAAGGTGGCCGTGGTGGTCGAGGCAATTCAAGGTTTGCATCACCGAGTAACCCAGCACCAGACTTTTGTGAAAATGGTGAGCCTGGAGAAGAAATTGAAGTTATTCTAGAATTGAAATTAATGGCTGATGTAGGTTTAGTAGGTTACCCAAGCGTAGGAAAATCGACACTCCTATCAATTGTATCTAAAGCTAAACCTAAAATAGGTGCTTATCATTTCACAACTATTAAGCCTAATTTAGGTGTTGTACAAACTAAAGATGGCAGAGGATTTGTAATGGCAGATTTACCTGGTTTAATTGAAGGAGCCTCAGAAGGTGTAGGTCTAGGTCATCAATTTTTACGTCATGTTGAACGTACGAGAGTGATAGTTCACATTATTGATATGAGTGGAATGGAAGGCAGAGACCCTTATGAAGATTATGTTACAATTAATCAAGAGTTGAAATCTTACAATGAAAACTTATCAAGAAGACCGCAGATAGTTGTTGCAAATAAGATGGACTTACCAGATTCAGAAGCACAATTAGAGATGTTTAAAGAACAGCTTGAGGAAGATGTAAAAATTGTTCCTATTAGTACAGTTACACGCGAAAATGTTGATCAATTATTATATCAAATCGCTGACTTACTCGATGAAACTGAAGGTGTAGATTTCGATAGTATAGAAGAAGAAACAGGTATTCATAGAGTTGTCTATAAACATGAAAAATCAAGAGACCATTTTGTTATTTCTCGTGATGACGATGGAGCTTATGTTGTTACAGGTGATTCAATTGAAAGATTATTCATGATGACTGACTTCAATCGTGATGCAGCTGTTAGACGTTTTGCTAGACAGATGAGATCAATGGGTATCGATGATGCCTTGAGAGAAAAAGGCGCTTCTAATGGTGATATTGTAAGAATATTAGGTGGAGAATTTGAATTTGTCGAATAGGGCGTGTTCTAATTGAAAAAATCAAATGAATCAACAAAGAAGTTTTATTTAATTAGGGAAGATGTATTGCCAGAATCTGTTCAAAAAACTATAAAAGTAAAAAATGCGCTCATGAAAAATAACAATTTGACTATTTATGATGCAGTGAAAGAGTTTAATCTTTCTAGAAGTGCATTTTATAAATATAAGGATACGATTTTCCCTATAGATAGATTAGAGGAACAAACACGAAATTTAACTTTAATTTTGTATGTTCAAGATGAAGTAGGTATGCTTGCTTTTGTATTAAATAAAATTGCTGAATTAAAAGGATCTGTTTTAACGATTCATCAAAGTTTACCTATGAAAGACAGAGCTACTATAACGATTTCATTAAATGCCTCTAATATAGAATTATCTCTAGAAGAATTGATGGATGCTATTAAAGAAAGTCCACACGTAGATGAAGTTGAAGTTATTGGAATGAGCATGTAAAGGGAGTTATCTAATGTATGCATATATAAAAGGTAAAATTTCTCAATTATATCCAACACATATAGTAGTTGAAAATAACGGTATAGGTTATGAAATACAAACACCAAATTCATATCGTTTTCAATCTCAATTAGAAGAAGAGGCGCAAGTCTTTACACAACTAATTGTACGTGAAGACGCGCATCTATTATATGGTTTTATAGATTTAGAAGAGAAAGACATGTTTTTAAATCTTATTAAAGTTACCGGTATTGGTCCTAAATCTGCACTAGCAATATTAGCAGCCAGTACACCGAATGAAGTTAAAATTGCTATTGAGAATGAAAATGAAGCATATTTAACAAAATTCCCTGGTATAGGAAAGAAAACAGCTAGACAAATTATATTAGATTTAAAAGGTAAATTAACTATTACCGAAGAATCAGAGCTCTTTGCTCAAGCTGACGAAAGTAAAAATGATGTATTAGAAGAAGCGGTATTAGCGTTAGAAGCATTAGGTTATTCTAAACGTGAAATTACTAAGGTTAAAAAATCTTTAGAAAAAGAAACATTCGATACTGTAGATGCATGTGTTAAAAGGGCTTTAGCACTACTTATTCAATAAATGAGGTGATTTTTTGGATGATCGTGTAGTTGATGAACATGAACTTGAAGAAGATTTGCAAAATGAATTATCATTAAGACCGGACACATTGAATCAGTATATAGGTCAACATAATATTAAATCTAATTTAGATATTTTTATTAAAGCTGCGAAATTAAGAGAAGAACCTCTTGATCATTGTTTGTTATATGGTCCTCCAGGTTTAGGTAAAACGACTCTTGCTAACATCATTTCTAATGAGATGGACGTTAATTTACGTACAGCTAGTGGACCCTCTATAGAAAGACCAGGAGATTTAGCTGCGATTTTATCAGCTTTACAACCCGGTGATGTGCTATTTATAGATGAAATACATCGTTTGAGTCGTGTAGTAGAAGAAGTTTTATACCCAGCTATGGAAGACTTTTTCTTAGACATAGTAGTTGGTAAAGGTGAAGAAGCAAGAAGTATTAGAATTGATTTACCGCCATTTACATTAGTGGGTGCTACGACTAGAGTAGGAAGTCTATCAGCTCCTTTAAGAGATCGATTTGGCGTTCATTTACGTTTAGAATATTATGATGATGGAAGTTTAAAAGAAATCATTAAACGTACTGCTGAAGTCTTTAATGTTGAAATAGATGACCAAAGTACAAATGAGTTATCAAAACGAAGCAGAGGGACACCAAGAATTGCTAACCGATTGTTAAGAAGAGTGAGAGATTTTGCTCAAGTTGAAGGTGACGATTCAATAACAATTGGTACAACTAAACATGCATTAGATTTATTACAAGTTGATAAAGAAGGGTTAGACCATATTGACTATAAAATTATGCACTGTATATTGAATAATTATAAAGGTGGACCAGTTGGCCTAGATGCAATTGCTGCTACCATTGGGGAAGAACGTATTACATTAGAAGATGTGTACGAACCATATCTCATTCAAAAAGGCTTTATAGAACGAACGCCTCGTGGTAGAAAAGCAACTGCAGTGAGTTATGACCATTTTGAGATAAAGAAATAATATTAGAATGAGGAAAGAGGCAAAGCCTGTGAATATTGAAGATTTTGATTTTGATTTACCTGAGTCTTTGATCGCTCAAACACCATTGCTTAATAGAGAAAGTAGTCGACTACTAAAATGCGATAAAGTTACAGGTGAATTAGAAGATTTAACATTTAAAGATGTTATACATCAGTTATCACCGGGAGATTGTTTAGTACTAAATGATACAAAAGTCATGCCTGCTAGATTATTTGGAATTAAAGAAGAAACTGGTGCGAAAGTTGAAATGTTAATGCTAACACAACAAGAGAATGACGAATGGGAAGTACTTATCAAACCTGCAAAACGTATAAAGATAAATCAAAGTGTATCTTTTGGGGAAGGTAAAATAATTGCTACTTGTGTTAAAGAGTTAGACCAAGGTGGTAGAATTATGAAACTTTCGTATGAAGGCATTTTACAAGAACGTTTGGATGAACTTGGTGAAATGCCATTACCTCCTTACATTAAAGAAAGACTAGATGATCAAGACCGATATCAAACTGTTTATGCTAAAGCTGTTGGATCAGCTGCAGCACCAACTGCAGGACTACATTTCACTAAAAATCTATTACAAGAAATTAGAGATAGAGGTGTACATGTTGCATTTATAACTTTACACGTAGGATTAGGTACATTCAGACCGGTAAGTGTAGATAATATCGACGAACATGAAATGCATTCAGAGTATTATCAAATGTCTGAAGATACTGCTGAATTATTAAATAAAGTTAAAGCCGATGGTAAAAAAATTATTTCAGTTGGTACTACTTCAACAAGAACGTTAGAAACAATACGAAGTAGGAATGATAAATTCATAGCCGAAAGTGGCTGGACAGATATCTTTATATATCCTGGGTATGAATTTAAAGCGATTGATGGCTTAATTACAAATTTCCATTTACCAAAATCTACTTTAATCATGTTAGTTTCAGCGCTGTCATCGCGCGAAAATATTTTAAATGCTTATCGTCATGCTGTTGAATCTGAATATAGATTCTTTAGTTTTGGGGATGCAATGATTATTATATAGTGAAGGAGAAAAAGACATGCCTGCAGTAACATATGAGCATATTAAAACTTGTAAACAGTCTGGTGCAAGATTGGGAATCGTTCATACACCACATGGTTCATTTGAGACACCAATGTTCATGCCAGTTGGTACAAAAGCAACTGTAAAAACGATGAGTCCTGAAGAACTTAAACAAATGGAAGCGAAAATCATTTTAAGCAATACCTATCATTTGTGGTTACAACCTGGAAGTGATATCATTTCTAAGGTGGGTGGATTACATAAGTTTATGAATTGGGATGGACCAATATTAACTGATTCAGGAGGCTTTCAAGTATTCAGTTTAAGTGATATGAGAAAGATTGAAGAAGAAGGTGTGCATTTTAGACATCATTTAAATGGTTCTAAATTGTTTTTAAGTCCAGAAAAGGCAACGCATATTCAAAACGATCTTGGTTCAGACATTATGATGGCGTTTGATGAGTGTCCTCCTATGCCATCTGAGTATGATTATGTAAAGAAATCAATTGAAAGAACGTCTAGATGGGCTGAAAGATGTCTTGAAGCTCATAAACGTCCTGAAGATCAAGCTCTATTTGGTATAATCCAAGGTGGGGAATACAACGATCTTAGAGAGCAGAGTGCTAAAGATTTAGTTTCACTTGATTTTCCTGGTTATGCGATTGGCGGTTTATCAGTTGGAGAACCGAAACCTGTTATGTACAGAATGGTTGAACATACGACACCGTTAATGCCATTTAATAAACCAAGATATTTAATGGGCGTTGGCTCACCTGATGCATTAATCGAATGCTCAATTAGAGGTATCGATATGTTTGATTGTGTTTTACCAACACGTATAGCTAGAAATGGTACATGTATGACTTCACAAGGTAGAGTAGTGATAAAAAATGCGAAATATCAAACAGATTTATCACCATTAGATCCTGAATGTGATTGTTACACATGTAGAAACTATACTAAAGCTTATTTGCGTCATCTGATTAAAGCAGATGAAACATTTGGAATTCGTCTTACTACATATCATAATTTGTATTTCTTGTTAAAATTGATGGAGAATGTTCGCCAAGCAATAAGAGAAGATCGATTACTTGATTTCAAAGATGAATTTTTCGAACAATATGGACTAAATGTAGATAACCCCAAAAACTTTTAAAGGAGTATGATTATGGAAGTATTAGTACAATTATTACCAATTATTTTGATATTTGCACTTGTTTGGTTCTTAATGATTAGACCACAACAAAAAAGAGCAAAAGAGCATCGTGAATTATTAAACCGCTTAGAAGTAGGTCAAAAAGTTACTTCAATTGGTGGAATTAAAGGTACAGTTAGAGCAGTTGACGAATCAATCGTTGTTGTTACTGTAAATGACAAAGGCCAAGAAATTACTTTTGAAAAACCTGCTATCAAACAAGTAGACCCTTCATAAAAAAGTTTACATTTTGATGGAATTAGTTTAATATATTTAACGTTAAAGACATGGTTATCCATGTCTTTTTTTGATACATGTACGTTATGACTATTCAAAAACTGGTAATGTATGCTATAACATATATAGTGAACTAAAAAAAGTAAGAGGTGTTATCGTGAAAAAGCGTAGTAGAATTATAGCCTTTTTACTTCTCTCGGTGTTGATTTTTACTTTAATAGGATCAACCGGTAAAAATATAACGAAGAATGTAAATTTAGGTCTAGACTTACAAGGTGGATTTGAAGTTCTTTATCAAGTCAATCCTTTAGATAAAGGTGACAAAATAGATAAAGACGCTGTTAAATCGACCGCCAAAACTTTGGAATCACGTGTTAACGTATTGGGTGTTTCTGAACCGAAGATTCAAGTTGAGGAAGGCAATAGAATAAGAGTACAATTAGCGGGTATTAAAGATCAAAACGAGGCTCGTGAAGTACTTTCGACTCAAGCTAACTTAACAATTAGAGATGCTAAAGATAATGTACTATTATCAGGTAAAGATTTAGTACAAGGTGGCGCTAAACAAGGTTTTAAAGATAATACAAACGAAGTAGCAGTTACACTTAAATTAAAAGATGCAGAAAAATTTAAAGAAGTAACTGAAAAAGTATCTAAAATGAATCCAAACCTAATGGTTATTTGGATGGATTACGAAAATGGAGATAGCTACGAAAAAGAAGCTAAGAAAGAACAAGAAGGCAAAGAGCCTAAGTATATTTCTGCAGCGACAGTTAGTCAGCCTATCAATTCTGAAAATGTAGAAATATCAGGCGGATTTAAAGGTGAAGAAGGCGTTAAAGAAGCAAAACAAATCGCTGACTTATTAAATTCAGGTTCTTTACCAGTTAAATTAGATGAAGTTTATTCTACTTCAGTAGGTGCTCAGTTTGGTCAAGATGCTTTAGATGAAACGATTTTTGCCTCTACAATTGGTGTAGGTATCGTATTTTTATTCATGTTAATCTACTATAGATTACCTGGTGTTGTTGCTGTTGTTACATTAAGCGCTTATGTTTATTTAACATTATTAGCATTCAACTTTATTTCAGGTGTTCTTACTTTACCTGGTCTAGCTGCTCTGGTGTTAGGTGTAGGTATGGCTGTAGACGCGAATATTATTATGTATGAACGGATAAAAGATGAGTTAAGAATCGGAAGGACATTGAAACAAGCCTTCAAAAAAGGTTCGGGTTCATCATTTGTTACAATACTAGATGCTAACTTAACGACAATATTAGCTGCATTAGTATTATTTGTATTTGGTGAAAGTTCCGTTAAAGGTTTCGCAACAATGTTATTACTATCTATTCTGATGAGTTTTGTAGCATCAGTATTCTTAACAAGATTACTGTTATCAATCTTGATTAACTCAAATTACTTTAACAAAAAGTATACTTGGTTCGGCATATCTAAAAAATCAAGACATGATATTAGCGAAAAATTAGATGTGCATGATTTAAGCACACCTTATGATAAAGTTAATTTTGTTAAACTTGCAAAACCGCTCTTAACATTTAGTATCATAACTATTATTGTTGGTGCGATTATAATATCTATATTTAAATTAAATCTCGGTATCGACTTCACAAGTGGTACAAGAGTTGATTTACAATCTGATAATGCAATAAAAACTGAACAAGTATCTAAACAATTTAAAGATATGGGATTAGAACCTTCTCAAGTTACGACAAGTGGTTCGGGTAATAAAATGGCTACTGTACAGTTTAAAGATGCTTTAGATAAATCGGAGATAAAAAAAGTTAAATCTGATTTTAAAGATACTTTAGGTCATGACCCTAATGTTAGTACAGTATCTCCTGTAGTTGGCCAAGAGCTCGCAGTAAACGCATTGAAAGCTTTAGGCATTGCAGCGCTTGGTATCGTCATTTATGTTACATTTAGATTCGAATGGCGAATGGGAACTACTGCAGTATTAGCACTTCTACACGATGTGTTCATGATTGTAACAGTGTTTAGCTTATTTAGATTAGAAGTAGATATTACATTTATTGCTGCTGTATTAACGATAATCGGTTATTCCATAAACGATACAATCGTTACATTTGATAGGGTTCGTGAAAACTTACGTAAAATCAAAGTTATAAAAGACCCAGAAACAATTGATATGATTGTAAATTCATCTATTAGACAAACGATGACGAGATCAATTAATACAGTGTTAACAGTTGTAATAGTTGTAATTGGACTATTAATCTTTGGATCATCAAGTATATTCAACTTCTCATTAGCATTACTTATAGGACTGATTTCAGGTGTGTTCTCATCTGTGTTCGTGGCAGTTCCGCTATGGGGCATGTTGAAAAAGAAACAACTTAAAAATTCTGATGACGGCAAATTAGTTGTCTACGAAGAGAAAAAATCAAACGACGAAAAAATACTCGTTTAAAATTCATGAGCACTTATCAAAGCTACACTTTATGTGTCTGCTTTGATAAGTGCTTTTTTATGCAGTTGAAGTTTATCAATTCTATGCAAAAAATATTTATTTTGATATGCTTAATTTGTTTAGTAGAGAATCATTAATTTTTCATGTATAATGTTTTGAGTAGAAATGAGGAGATTTGTTATGACTAAAGCACGTTATCAATGGTCTATACCTAGACAAACTATAGAAATAGACAAGCAGATAATTAAAAAATTTAATATTTCCCCGCTATTAGAAAAAGCATTAGTTTCTAAAGGTTATACAACACAAACTGATATCGAACATTTACTTTCTAAAGAAGAACTTTTTCATGATCCTATGTTGTTAAGTGATATGGAGAAAGCTGTTTCAAGAATACATAAAGCTATAGAAAATAGTGAGAAAATATTAGTATATGGTGATTATGATGCTGATGGTGTGACATCAACAACAATTCTCGTAAAAACATTAGAATCACTTGGAGCTCAAGTCGGTTGGTATATTCCGAATAGATTTACAGAAGGATATGGTCCAAGTGAAGGGGCATTTCGAAATGCTCATGATGAAGACGTTACTTTAATCATTACAGTAGACAATGGTGTTCAAGGGCATCATGAAATAGATATTGCTAATGAATTAGGGATAGACGTTATCGTAACAGATCATCACGAATTTGGTATTACAAAACCTAATGCATATGCTATCGTCCATCCTATGCACCCTGACTTCGACTATCCATTTGAATATTTAGCAGGTGTAGGGGTTTCTTATAAATTATGTAAAGCACTTAAGGCGGACTTGCCCGATTATTTTCTTGGACTTGTAGCAATCGGTACTATTGCAGATTTAGTGAGTTTAACTGATGAGAATAGATATATGGTCAAGAGAGGTTTAAACATTTTAAATGAAAAACCTTCCCCAGGTATTAAAGCACTATTAGAAGTCGCAGATTACACTGATGAAGTCAGTGAACAAACTGTAGGATTTATAATTGGCCCAAGATTAAATGCGGTTGGTCGTCTGGATGATGCTAGATTAGCATGTGAATTATTGATGTGTGAAGACAGCGATGAAGCGACTTTTCTTGCTGAAGAAGTGGATCATTTTAATACGGAAAGAAAAGCAATAGTTGAAACTATTACAGAAGAAGCTCTTGTGCTCGCTCAAGAACAAATTGACACCAACGCACAATTTTTAGTTTTAGCAAAAGAAGATTGGAACGAGGGTGTTCTCGGAATAGTAGCATCAAGAATTGTTGAACAATATCATTTACCAACTATCGTGTTAAATGTGGATATAGAGCAAAATCATGCTAAAGGATCAGCTAGAAGTATTGAACAAGTATCTATGTTTGAATTTCTTCAAAATAACTCTGAACTTATACAAAAGTTTGGTGGTCATCATATGGCAGCAGGTATGACGTTAGATATTGATGCTATAGAATCATTAAAAAAAGCTTTAAATGATGAAATGTATAAGTTAACAGAAGGTAAACCACTATTACCGCAATTAACTGTGGATTCAGAAATTCAAGTATCTGACATTTCAGTTGAAAATATTTTTGACTTAGAGAGGTTACGACCTTTTGGAACTGATATTTCTGCACCATTATTTGCAGTGAAAAATGTGCAGGTTAATTCGGTGAAAGGTATTGGACAAAGTGAAAAACATTTAAAACTTACATTAACCGACAAAAATATTGCAGCACTTCATTGGAATTTCGGACATCTTCAACACGACATAACAAATGAAACAACTATTAATATAGCGGGCAGCTTAAATGTAAACGAATGGAATGGACATCAATCTCCACAAATAATCGTAAAAGATTTAGAGTTAGGTAATGAACATACAGTATTCGATTATAGAAGTAAAAATAAACAAGACTTATTGAAAATTAATCAAAAAGACGCTTTGTTTGTAGTTAATTCAACAGAAGAAAAACTAAATGATAGATATGTGTTCTATGGAGAAGGATATGAAAGAAATGTTGAAGCGTGTGTGCTTAGAGATTTACCAAAAGATTTAGATGATTTAAAAACAACTTTAAATCAAGTTAATGCAGATAAATATTATTTAGTTTTTAAAGGTCAATCTAATTCATACTTTGAAGGTTTACCTAATGAACAAAAATTTAAAGAAACATATAAAGCATTACTCAGTAAAGCAGAAACAAATATTCAAACTGAAGGTATGCAACTTTGTCAATTTTTGAAAATTAAACCTGATCAATTAAAATTCATACTAAATTGCTTTTATGAATTAGACTTTATTACAATAAATGATGGTATAATAAAAGTGAATAAAGAAGCGGAAAAGAATAGCATTCAAAGTGCGCCGTTGTATCAAGAGAAGAAAAGACAAATAGAAATTGAAAAGACATTGTTATATAATGATAGTCAATCTTTAATCAAATGGATTCAGTCATTGATAGGCAACGTTGAGGAGGAAGTTTAATGGATTTAAAACAATATGTTTCAGAAGTACAAGATTGGCCAAAAGAAGGGGTTAATTTTAAAGATATTACAACAATTATGGACAATGGGGAAGCATATAAATATGCAACTGACCAAATTGTAAGTTATGCTAAAAACAAACAAGTAGATGTAGTAGTTGGACCTGAAGCAAGAGGATTCATTATAGGGTGCCCTGTGTCTTATGCTATGGGAATTGGTTTTGCACCTGTTCGTAAAGAAGGTAAATTACCTCGTGAAGTTATTCGTTATGAATATGATTTAGAATATGGCTCTAACGTTTTAACAATGCATAGAGACGCAATTAAACCTGGTCAACGTGTGCTTATTACTGATGATTTATTAGCAACAGGAGGTACAATAGAAGCTGCTATCCATTTGGTGGAATCACTAGGTGGTATTGTAGTAGGTATTGCTTTCTTAATAGAATTGAAATATTTACACGGAATAGATAAACTAAAAGGATACGATGTTGTATCTTTAATTTCATATGATGAATAGTATGTAAATACTAAAATAAAATAGTCACTTTTGTGACTATTTTATTTTTAGATTAAATATAATAATTATATGTGGCATATTACTTATATTAATTGCTATAATAGTAATATTAAAGAGAAATTTGTGATGAGGTGGTGTCCCTATGAATAAAGAATATCCTTATAGTGCTGATGATGTTTTATATAAAGCTAAAAGCTACTTATCCGAAGAAGCTTACAAATTAGTTGAAAAAAGTTACGATTTAGCTTTTAAAGCACATCAAGGCCAAATTAGAAAAAATAATTTACCTTATATTATGCATCCAATACAAGTTGCAGGTATTTTGACTGAAATGAAGTTAGATGGCCCAACAATTGTTGCTGGATTTTTACATGATGTAATTGAGGATACACCTTATACTTACGATGATTTGGTTGAAATGTTTAATGAAGAAGTTGCAATTATAGTAGATGGTGTGACAAAACTTAAAAAAGTAAAATATAAATCAAAAGAAACGCAGCAAGCTGAAAACCATCGTAAACTATTTATAGCAATCGCTAAGGACGTAAGAGTTATACTTGTGAAATTAGCAGATAGGCTTCATAACGTCAGAACTTTAAAAGCCATGCCAAAAGAAAAACAAAAAAGAATAGCAAAAGAAACATTAGAAATATACGCACCTTTAGCTCATAGATTAGGTATTAATACGATTAAATGGGAACTGGAGGATATTTCTTTAAGATATATAGATAGCGTTCAATATTTCAGAATAGTTAATCTTATGAAGAAAAAAAGAAGTGAACGTGAAACATATATTGCTAATGCTGTTAAAGATATTGAATCAGAAATGGAAGTTATGGATATTTCTGGCGACATAAGCGGACGACCTAAACATATATATAGCATCTATAGAAAAATGGTTAAACAGAAAAAGCAATTTGAACAAATATTTGATTTATTAGCTATTAGAGTCATAGTGCCATCTATTAAAGATTGTTATGCTGTATTGGGCTTAGTGCACACACTTTGGAAACCTATGCCTGGCAGATTTAAAGACTATATAGCTATGCCAAAACAAAATATGTATCAATCATTGCATACAACGGTAGTTGGACCAAATGGCGATCCTTTAGAAATTCAAATCAGAACTTATGAGATGCATGAAATAGCTGAACACGGTGTTGCTGCTCATTGGGCTTATAAAGAAGGTAAAAACTTAAGCAATAAATCTGAAGAATATTTACAAAAAATGAGTTGGTTACAAGAGATAGCTGAAACAGATAACACATCTCCAGACGCTGAAGAATTTATGGAATCATTAAAATATGATTTACAAAGTGATAAAGTTTACGTCTTTACGCCAGAAAGTGATGTTGTAGAACTTCCTTATGGTGCTGTACCAATAGACTTTGCTTACTCTGTCCACAGTGAAGTGGGGAATAAGATGATAGGAGCAAAAGTAAACGGTAAAATCGTGCCGATTGATTATAAATTATCTACTGGAGATATAGTTGAAATTAGAACGAGTAAACATTCATATGGACCGAGTCGAGATTGGTTGAAAATTGTGCGTTCTTCAAGTGCTAAAAGCAAAATTCGCAGTTTCTTTAAGAAACAAGATAGATCTGCAAACATTGAAAAAGGCAAGTTTATGATTGAAGCTGAAATTAAAGAACAAGGTTTCAACGTAGATGAAGTATTAACTTCTGAGAATATCAAAAATGTAAATGAGAAATATAATTTTTCGAATGAAGATGATTTATATGCAGCAGTAGGATTTGGAGGCATCACCGCGTTACAAGCTGTTAATAGATTATCTGAAAAAATTAGAATAGAACGTAAAAAACAGTCATTAAACCAAGTTCAAGAAGTCAGTAAGTCTATGCCGATTAAAAATGATATACGTACTGAAACAGGTGTCTATGTAGAAGGCTTGGACAATATGCTAATCAAATTATCGAAGTGCTGTAACCCTATCCCTGGTGATGATATCATCGGTTACATTACAAAAGGACACGGGGTAAAAGTACATAGAAAAGATTGCCCTAATATTATTAATGAAACCGAGAGATTAATCGATGTAGAATGGGTTAAAAATACAAATGAACAAAAAAGTTACCAAGTTGATCTGGAAATTACAGGATACGATCGAAATGGCTTGTTAAATGAAGTCTTGCAAGTTGTAAATTCAATTAAAGTACAATTAGTAAAAGTTTCAGGTAAAGCTGATATAGATAAAAATGCTGTTATAAACATAAGTGTTATGGTTAAAAACGTTAATGACGTTTATCGAATTGTTGATAAAATAAAACAATTAGGCGATATCTATACAGTTACCCGTGTATGGAATTAAGAGGTGATATTTTGAAAGTTGTTTTACAAAAAGTAAGTCAAGCTAAAGTGACATCTGAAAATATTCAAAATGAAATTAAACAAGGTTTTTTATTGCTAGTAGGAGTTGGTGAAGAGTCAACGTATAAAGATGCTGACGCCATTGCTAAAAAAATCGCCAAAACTCGAATTTTTGAAGATGACCAAGGTAAAATGAATTTAGATATACATCAAGTTGATGGGGAAATACTATCTATTTCACAATTCACAATATATGCTTCAGTAAAAAAAGGAAATAGACCTGGGTTTACGAATGCTAAAGAACCAACCGAAGCTAACAATATATATAGATATTTTAATGAACAATTAGCTTCTTATGGTATACCTGTCAAAAGTGGTGAATTTGGTGCACATATGGATATATCACTTGTTAATGATGGTCCAATAACGATTATTTTCGAAAGCAAGGATGGTATTATTCAATGAACCGAATAAGCTTATGGTTTAAAAAAAAGAAACTAAAGCCAATACCGATTATTATCGTGGGATTAATATTATTAGCATTAATTATTATTATTATTAATCTCTTAACACAAGAAGATGAAGAACCTAAGTCACTTTCTATGATAGAAGATGGTGAACTGAGAACCGGTCCAGCTGCATTTTATCCAATTATATTTGATGTTAAAGATGGAGATAAGTTTGAAATCATAGATAGAGAAGGTAAATGGTTTGAAGTCATTAATAGTGACAATGAAAAGGGTTGGATTGCTGGTTGGCATACAAATTTAGATATTAAAGAAGATGTGGATCCAGTCCAAAAACCATTAAAGGGTAAAACCATTGTACTTGATCCAGGGCATGGTGGAAGTGATCAAGGCGCGGCAAGCTCCAAACACAAAGACGTAACAGAAAAAGTAATGACGTTAAAAACTGCTAAAGAATTGGAAAAAATGTTAAAAGATGAAGGTGCTAAAGTAAAATTAACACGTTCAAAAGATGAGTACGTTAAATTAAAAGATAGACAAGCTGATGGAGATGTATTCATAAGCATACATAATGACGCACTTGAATCTTCTAATCCACATGGTTTAACAGTTTATTATCATCATGAAAGTCATAAAGATTTCGCAAAAACTTTACACACTTCAATCAATCAAAAGTCTATCTTGTCTGATAGAGGGGTAAGAAATGAAAACTTCCAAGTTATTAGACAAGCTAAGTCACCTGCTGTATTATTAGAACTTGGATATATAAGCAACCCAACTGATGAAAACTTAATCGTTGATCGCAAATACAGACACATAGTTGAAACTGGTATTGTAGATGGTTTGAAAGTTTACTTTTCAAATTAAATGTTGACTGAAATTAAGTATGGGGTTACTATTAATATAAATTACTAAATATAAACTTACCGTTTATTCTTGAATAGTATACACTTTAGGCTGAACACAGAGATTATAACATGTGCTGAAAGTTATAAAGATGCCACGTATACTTTTGAACACAAGAAGAGGGAATCTTATGAAAGTAAGATCGATTGACATCCGTTACAATGTTGTTAAGTGAGTATTCTTTTTTAGAGAATACTAATTAGGGTGGCAACACGGAATCTTCGTCCCTTGTATGTTTATTAAGCATACAAGGGACTTTTTTAATTTTAAGGAGGAAATTAAATGATAAATATACCACGTGGCACACAAGATATTTTGCCGAAAGATAGTTATAAATGGCAGTATATTGAAAATAAATTACACGAACTGATGAAAATTTATAATTATAAAGAAATTAGAACACCTATATTTGAAAGCACGGATTTATTTAGTAGAGGTGTTGGAGATTCAACTGATGTCGTACAGAAAGAAATGTACACATTTAAAGATAAAGGTGATAGAAGTCTCACATTGAGACCTGAGGGTACTGCTAGTGTAGTGAGAAGTTTCATAGAAAATAAAATGCAAGGTAATGCGAATCAGCCTGTAAAATTATATTATACTGGTCCTATGTTTAGATACGAAAGAAAACAAAAAGGACGTTATCGTCAATTCGTTCAATTTGGAGTAGAAGCAATTGGATCAGAAAATCCTGCAATCGATGTTGAAATTATTGCAATGCTTGTACACATTTATCAGTCATTCGGTTTGAAAAACTTAAAACTAGTTATTAACAGTATTGGTGATGCTGAATCAAGAGCAGATTATTCTAAAGCATTACAAGAACATTTTGAGCCAGTCATTGATACATTTTGTCAAGATTGTCAAAACAGACTTTATACAAATCCAATGCGCATTCTAGATTGTAAAGTTGATCGAGATAAAGAAGCTGTAAAAAATGCGCCGAAAATTACTGAGTACTTGAATGATTATTCAAAAAGTTATTTCGAAGAAGTTAAAACACTATTAGATGAAATTGGTATTGAATATGAAATTGATAGCAATTTAGTACGTGGTTTAGATTATTATACGCACACTGCATTTGAAGTAATGAGCAATGCAGAAGGATTCGGAGCTATTACAACTCTATGTGGCGGTGGACGTTATAATGGATTATTAGAATTATTAGATGGTCCAAAAGAAACAGGTATAGGATTTGCTTTAAGTATTGAAAGACTATTGCTCGCTCTAGAGGCGGAAGGCATTGAAATAGAACAAGAAGACTCTATAGATTTATTCATCGCTACTATGGGAGAGCAAGCTGATCATTATTCAGTAGAATTACTTAATAAACTAAGATTAGCAGGTATTAGTTGTGACAAAGATTACTTAAGTAGAAAATTAAAAGGCCAAATGAAACAAGCTGACAGATTAAATGCAACTTATACAATTGTTATTGGTGAAGATGAATTACAAAAAGAGCAAGTAGAAGTTAAAAATATGAAAACTGGCGAAAGTGAACCAGTAGCATTTTCAGAATTAGAGAATTATTTAAAGGTGGAATCATAATGAATAAAAGAACAACTTATTGTGGAAGTGTAACAGAAGAATAAATTGGACAGACAGTAACTTTAAACGGATGGGTACAAAAAAGACGTGACCTTGGCGGACTTATTTTTATAGATTTACGTGACCGTGAAGGCGTAGTACAAATTGTTTTTAACCCAGATTTTTCAGAAGAAGCTTTAAAAATTGCTGATAAAGTTCGTTCTGAATATGTTATACAAGTTAAAGGTCAAGTAACTAAAAGAGATGAAAAATCAGTTAATGATAAAATTAAAACTGGTAAAGTAGAAGTGCAAGTTTCAAGTATAGAAATATTAAATGAATCTGAAACACCACCGTTCTCAATTACAGATGTAAATGATATAGATGAAAATGTTCGTCTTAAATATAGATATATAGATTTACGTAGAGAAAGTTTAGCTCAAACATTTAAAATGAGACATCAAATTACACGCTCTGTTAGAAACTACTTAGATGAAGGAGATTTCTTTGAGGTTGAAACACCTGTTTTAACGAAATCAACACCAGAAGGGGCTAGAGACTACTTAGTTCCATCACGTGTCCATGATGGTGAATTTTATGCATTACCTCAATCACCACAAATTTTTAAACAGTTATTAATGATAGGCGGTTTTGATAAGTATTATCAAATCGTTAAATGTTTCAGAGATGAAGATTTAAGAGCTGATAGACAGCCTGAGTTTACTCAAATAGATATCGAAATGAGTTTCGTTGATCAAGAAGATGTTATGACAATGAACGAAGGTTTAATGAAACGTATTATGAAAGACGTTAAAGGAATCGATATTACGACACCATTCCCTCGTATGACTTACGCTGAAGCAATGGAGAGATATGGTATTGATAAACCAGATACACGTTTCGGTATGGAATTAATCAATTTATCACAATTAGCTTCACAAATGGAATTCAAAGTATTTAAAGGCGCTGTTGAAAACGGTGGGGAAGTTAAAGCGATAGTTGTTGAAAATGGAGCAGACGACTATTCAAGAAAAGATATTGATCAATTACAATCATTTGCAAGTATATACGGAGCTAAAGGTTTAGCTTGGGTTAAAGTAACTGATGAAGGATTAAACGGTCCAATTAGCAAATTCTTTAATGAATCACACACAGAAGAATTATTAAAAGAAACAGAAGCAAAATCTGGTGATTTAATTCTATTTGTTGCAGATAAAAAAGATGTTGTTGCAGCTAGTTTAGCTCAATTAAGAAATAAACTTGGTAAAGAACGTGGCTTAATAGATCCTAATCAATATAACTTCTTATGGGTTACAGATTGGCCATTATTTGAATATGATGAAGATACTAACCGTTATGTTGCTGCCCATCATCCATTCACTGCTCCTAAAAAAGAACACGAAGATATGTTAGAAACAGATCCTACAAATGTTGAAGCAAATGCTTATGACATTGTATTAAATGGATTTGAATTAGGTGGGGGTTCAATCAGAATCCACAAATCTGACTTACAAGAAAAAATGTTTAAAGCTTTAGGATTTACAGATGAGGAAGCTCAAGAACAATTCGGTTTCTTAATAGAAGCGTTTAAATATGGAGCACCTCCACATGGTGGAATTGCTTTAGGGTTGGATAGACTTGTTATGTTATTGGCTGGTAGAACTAATTTACGCGATACAATTGCTTTCCCTAAAACAGCAAGCGCATCTTGTTTATTAACTGACGCACCAAGCAAAGTATCAAATAGCCAATTACAAGAATTACATTTACAATTAGATTTAGACGAAGAATAACAAAAGTATAAATACTTGTTATTTAAAAGAATTATGATAAAATAAATTTATAAGGTAGACATCTGAAGTGTTCGTGATACGCTTTATGTATTTTGACCTAACACTTTCGATCAAGGGAGCCTAATGGGTTTTCTTAATAGCGCATACGCCTCTTAAGGAGGACATGCAAAATAAGAAACAGGGCACCCACCTGTATTTAGCAGGCCAAAATGATCTAGCACGCAATATTACGGCACAATTGGATTCTATCGGTACGCAAGACTCTATGTCTTGCGTATTTTTGTGTAAAGGAGTTAAAAATATGACTAAACATCAATTCTCAAGAAATGAGTTAGCGATTGGTAAAGAAGGATTAGATTTACTTAAAAGCAAAACAGTTGTTGTACTAGGAGTAGGCGGCGTTGGTTCTTTTGCTGCTGAAGCACTAGCAAGAACGAATATAGGACATATAATTTTAATCGATAAAGATGATGTAGATATTACAAATGTGAATAGACAATTACATGCACTTACTACAACAATTGGACAATCTAAAGTTGATTTAATGGAAGAACGCATTAGATTAATCAACCCAGATTGCAAAGTCACTTCATTACATATGTTTTATACAGAAGAAACATACGAAGCATTATTTAATGAATACGATATAGATTATTTTTTAGATGCTAGTGATACAATTATGTACAAAATACATCTTATGAAAGAATGTTTAGAAAGAAACATCAACGTGATTTCAAGTATGGGGGCTGCAAATAAAACAGATCCTACTAGATTTGAAATTGCTGATATTTCAAAAACACATACTGATCCAATGGCAAAAATTATTCGTCTTAAACTTAGAAAAATGGGAATTCATAAAGGAATAAATGTAGTATTTAGTGATGAAAGTCCTATTGTAATAAGAGAAGATGTTAATGAAGTCGTCGGAGATAAAAATGCTAAAGTTAGAAAAGCACAAATGCCACCATCTTCAAATGCTTTTGTACCAAGTACAGTAGGATTGATTTGTGCAAGTTATGTAGTGAATGACATACTAAAAGATATTCATGTTAAGAGAGTTAAAGATAAGTAAAAACAACAGGCTGAGACATTTATATGTCCCAGCCTGTTTTTATTATATAAGCACGTGTAGCTTATTGTTTATAATGAATAAGAGAATAATGGATTCTCTAACGTGCAAGAAATATATGACAAGC